>ENA-UAEG01000002-UAEG01000002.1-human-gut-metagenome-genome-assembly--contig:-NODE-2-length-108082-cov-7.922177_pt1 | contig 108082 bp, 103 predicted proteins | sample MGYA00244280_ERZ654275 | MGnify/ENA primary metagenome ERZ654275 (study PRJEB26926, sample SAMN06165092) | human gut metagenome | biome: ENVO:00009003; feature: ENVO:2100002; material: ENVO:00002003...
GCAGCGATCTTATTGATCGTTGCCTGGTCTAATACTTTAATCATGTATATACTCCTATCCCAATCCTATCCGGATACAACTATTATATATGTCCGGATTTCTCAATCTGTATTGTTATCACAAACTTATATCTCAATATACATGTATCTATTTTAAACGTTCTTGCAGATCATTCAAATATAACAACGCTTTCATTGGTGTCATGTTGGACAGATCTAACGCTTTGATGTCAGCAACCACACTGGATTCCTCAGCATTGCCAAATAACGATAATTGTCCGGCGGTATCCTTTGAACGTCCTTTGCTCTTTCCCTTGCTATGTACATCTTCTAATATCTTTGGCATGATGTCTGCCGCTGCGGTAACGGTAATATCGTGTTCCGATAATTCGGCAGCGATCTCTTTTGCACGGGCAAGTACCACATCCGGAACACCGGCAAGTTTTGCAACCTGAATACCATAACTTTTATCTGCGCCACCCTTGATGATCTTGCGCAAGAAGACGATGTCATCACCGGACTCCTTTACGGAAATACAATAATTATTGACACCTTCCAATTTGCCTTCTAATTCCGTCAGTTCGTGATAGTGCGTTGCAAATAATGTCTTGGCACCTAACAGATCCTTGGAACTGATATATTCCACAACCGCCCATGCGATAGATAATCCGTCAAATGTTGAAGTACCACGGCCAATCTCATCCAAGATCAACAGACTGTTTGCAGTTGCGTTGCGTAAGATGTTGGCAACTTCACTCATTTCGACCATAAATGTACTCTGTCCGGATGCAAGATCATCCGAAGCACCTACACGCGTAAAAATGCGGTCAACAATTCCAATGTCGGCACTTTTTGCCGGAACGAATGAACCAATCTGAGCCATCAACACGATCAAAGCAACCTGACGCATATAGGTGGATTTACCTGCCATGTTTGGTCCGGTAATAATGGATACCCGGTTAAGGTCATTATCCAAATAGGTATCATTTGTTATGAAGGAATCGTTATCTAATACTTTTTCAACTACCGGATGTCTTCCCTCTATAATGTTGATCCGTCCCTCCTCATTCATGGAAGGTCTGACAAAATGATTCTTCTCCGCAACATATGCAAGGGAGGAAAGCGCATCCAGATCCGCGATGATCTTAGCGGTTTTCTGTACCCGTTTTACTTCTAATCCGAGTCTATCACGAAGTTCACAAAACAAATCATATTCTAAGCCGTACAGACGATCCTCTGCCCCTAATATCTTACCGGCAATATCTTCTAGTTCATCAGTAGAATATCGCTCGGAATTGGCAAGTGTCTGTTTACGGATAAAATAGTCCGGTACCTGATCCTTGAATGAATTGGTAACATCAAAATAATACCCGAATACTTTGTTGAATTTGATCTTCAGGTTCTTAATCCCGGTTGCTTCCCGTTCTTTGGCTTCCAGATCCAATAACCATTGTTTACCGTCTGATTTGGCATGCTTTAATTCGTCAACGGTCGTATTATAACCATCCTTGATCATACCGCCCTCTTTGATCAGAATCGGTGGTTCTTCAATGATCGCAGCATCAATTGCAGCGTATAGATCCTCTAATTCATCTAATTCTGATTCGTATTGTGCAAGTAACCCAGTCGGGAATTCTCTTAGAATACTCTTTACATGTGGCAGGATTCCGATGGAATTCTTGAATGCGATCAGATCTCTTGGATTAGCGGATTTCAGAGTGATGCGTGTCATCAGACGTTCTAAATCATAGACGGCACTTAAATATTCCCGGAGTTCATCCCGCGTGATCATGGAATCATTAAATGCTTCCACGGCGTCTAATCGTTCTTCAATCCGATCTTTTCGGATACATGGCTGCTCCACCATGGCACGCAGGGTTCTTGCACCCATAGCGGTTTTCGTCTTGTCCAATACCCAAAGCAATGAGCCACGTTTGTTCTTGTCACGCATGGTTTCGCACAATTCCAGATTCCTTCTTGAAGCACTATCCAAGACAACATAGTCTTCCACATGATATGTACTGATATGGTTGATATGGTCTACACAGCCCTTCTGGGTATCTTTTAGATAATATATGAGACATCCGACCGAACATGCGGCATCCGACAGATCTTTGAGTCCCAAACCTTCCAGATTCATCACATGGAACTGTTCTTTGATCAGACGTTCATCCATCTCTGTTTCGTAGTACCAGTCTTCCATCACACTGACCATCGTATGTTCTTTGTCGTGCAACTGGTCAAGACGAGCCAAATATTCTCCGTCTTCTTCCTCTGTAATTGTCTCGTTGATCAGAATCTCAACCGGTGCAAATTTGGCAATCTCGTCCATAACTTTTGAAAAGCGATCCACTTCTGTCGTATAGAAATCACCTGTTGTGATATCGACAAATGAGATTCCGTAATGTTCCCCGCGATATATGCTCATCAGATAATTATTCTTCGTCTCATTTAGACTGTTGGCACTCATATTCGTGCCCGGTGTTACAATCTGAATAACTTCACGCTTTACAATTCCTTTGGCAGTCTTTGGATCTTCTACCTGCTCGCAGATGGCAACCTTGTAGCCTTTTTCCACTAGGCGGTTCATGTAATTCTCGTATGCGTGATAGGGAATTCCACACATCGGTGCACGTTCTTCCATACCACAATCCTTGCCGGTCAGTGTAATCTCCAATTCTCTTGATGCAGTGATCGCATCATCAAAAAACATTTCGTAGAAATCACCTAACCGATAAAACAGGATACAGTCTTTATACTCTTCTTTGGTCTTGCAGTATTGCTGCATCATTGGTGTCATTTATGCATTCTCTCTTTCTCCAAGATAATAAAATCCTTTGGACTCTAATAATTTCACCTGTTGAAATGTTCCGATCAGTTCTTTTCCGCCCGGAAAATGAACCAGTGTATTATTGGAAAGCCGGCCGGTAAGCAACGTATCATCCTGTTCATCTAAGCCTTCTACCAATACTTCCATTGTTTTTCCTTCATCTCTGCCGCAAACTTCGGACGCAATGTCCTGTACTTCTGTTAACAGGCGGTTAAAACGATCTTTGATCTCTGCTTCTGTAGCGGCAAATTCCATATTGGCTGCCGGAGTACCGCTTCTTTTTGAATAAATGAATGTAAATGCAGAATCAAAACGTACACGGCGTACCACGTCTAAAGTATCCTCAAAATCTTCCTCTGTCTCGGTTGGAAATCCAACAATAATATCTGTTGTAAGAGAAATGTCCGGAATGGCAGTCTTAATCTTGTCAACTAATGCCAGATAATCTTCTTTGGTATAACGACGGTTCATATCCGTAAGTACCTTTGTACTTCCAGACTGCATCGGCAGATGTAGATGTCTGCAGATCTTCTTAGACTTTGCCATCACTTCGATCAATTCATCCGACAGATCCTTTGGATGGGAAGTCATGAACCGAATCCGCTTCAGACCGTCAATCTGTTCTACCCGTTCTAATAATTGCGCAAAAGATATCGGTTCCTCCAGATTCTTACCATAAGAATTCACATTCTGTCCTAACAGCATAACCTCTACGACACCATCTGCCACTAATTCCTCTATCTCATGAATGATGTCTTCCGGTTTTCTGGAACGTTCCCGTCCGCGGACATACGGAACAATACAATAACTACAGAAATTATTACATCCAAACATAATATTGACGCCGCATTTAAAGTCATATTTGCGATCAGCAGGAAGATCTTCTACGATCTCATCCGTTCCTTCCCAGATATCGATCACCATACCCTTTGTATCTAGCTTCGCTTCGATCAGTTCTGCTAACTTGAATACATTATGAGTACCAAAAATGATATCCACATGACGATAGCTTTGCTTGATCTTCTCCACTACCTGGCTCTCCTGCATCATACATCCACAAAGAGCAATCAGCATATGTGGATTCTTTTTCTTGTATTTCTTCAATTGCCCTAATCTGCCATATACACGCAGATTTGCATTCTCCCGTACCGTACAGGTATTCATGATCAGGAAATCTGCATTTTCACTCTCCGTGCGGACATATCCGATCGTTTCCAGAATACCTTCTAATTTCTCACTGTCCTTTGCATTCATCTGACATCCGAAACAGACACTGCAATAAGTGAGTGGTCTGCCTAATTCTTCGGATACCTTGGCGAGTCGTACTTTGAGTCGTGCCATGATCTCCTTCTGCTTTGCTGCTTCTAATTCATTTATATTTGGTTCTGTTCTCATCCGTGTCTCCTATATGATAATTATTATTAAAACACAATATCTTGTGATAGATATCGATACGCATACATATTTACTATACCTAAAAAACAAGAAAATTGCAACAAAAGGAAAAGGGATTTCTGAAATTAATTCAGAAATCCCTTAAAAATCGGATCGTATTACCGAAGGGTGATTTTCTTGGTGACCGCTGCTCCTGTTCCGCGGAATTTATTACTCTTGGCCGTTGCTATTTTTACTTTTAGCTTCTTCTTGGTTCGTTTTCCTCTGTAATAATCGCTATAGGTGCAGGTTTTTCCTTTTAGTTTACAAATGGTTCCGTTTACGCTCAGGTATTTTGTCTTCAAACCGGGAGCCTTCTTTTTCAGTACGATCTTCAATTTGTAGCTTGTGGTATAATAGCCACCGGTATAATACCCGCGATGCCATATCCCTAAAGTATCATAATAACCGCTATTGTATTTGCGTGAAATATATTTGGTTTTGTATCCGTATGCTTTGATTGATTTTACAGCTGGTTTTTTCTTGGAACCGGTTATGATACTGATCTGTTTAGACGGCGCACTGTATAATGGTTCTTTTCCTGCCTCTTCTATACAATTGACAAGGCGGAACGTATATTTCGTATCCGGTTTTAATCCACTTACAACACGTTCTTCTACGTTCACTGTTTTCACATTTTTCACATCTACCCATTTGTTGCCATCTTTCATCTGAATCTGTCCTAAACCTTTCAGATTCATTTTGGTAGTTCCCACATTAAACGAATATTCCTGCAGAATCGGAGCTTCCGGTACAGAATGATATTCATACGTGTATTCCTTAAATCCGTAACCGTCTGCATATAAGACAACTCTTAATGTATGATAACCTGCTGATGAATTATTCAGTACACCGCTCCATCCGGTAGATGTTCTATCACCATAAGAACGAAGTTCGCTTCCGGCTGAATATACATAAGTTTCCGGTGATCCGGTAAGTGTTACCGTAAACGGTACATTGCAGGCACCAACAAGTCCCTGTATATTCCAGTCGACGTTTACGGTGCCGAAATCATATGGCACAGCAGACACTTTTAACGTATATTCCTTACCGATATCAGACGACCCTCCTCCTATAAGTTGCATGTTATAAGTACCGGCAGCAAGCTTAAAAGTCTCCTTGCCGGATTTGTTCAATCGATTACTGGCACGCCCAAGGTACTCACCAATACTATTGCGAAGATAATAACTGCATTCGCCGGTCAGGTTAATCGTTACTGTCGATGCTTCGGACAGAGTCAGGGAATAATATTGATTATAATACCCTTGCTGATAGACCGGTCCGGTTATTTCCTGGTCAAATACTATAGGAATTGGTTTGTTTTCATCATTGCTGATGTTATAAGTTTTGTATACGGTTGCGGTATACTGCAGCTTGACGTTCGTAAAAGTATAGGCTGTCGCAGTAACACGGAATTTGCAGGTTGCACCGGGAGCAATTATTGGGGAATATGCGGTATAATATTCCTTCCACCCGTTGGTCATATAAGCTTGTAATTTGAGTTTTCCGCTGCTTGAGGGACCGCTCTTATCATAACTTTTAATTGTAAGATCTGATATTTTGACATTGCCACTGGTTGTGTTCTTAAATATAATGGTCCAGTCATCATCTTTTGTAATATTCTTTTCATAGGTAATAGTTTCTGTTACATTTGCATTGATGCTGATCTCACTGTCGGCAGCTTTTGCTGTTATCGGAAATAGAAACAGACCGCATATCAGCAGACACAGAGTAAATGGTTTTAAAAATTGATGCATTCTCATAATCATCTCTCCTCTCTTTATTATGATTGTCTGTTAATTATACCGTAAAAAGAAGAATGACACATGACACGAAAGTGTTATATCGTTACCGCACCTCCCATATTTTCTAGAATATTCTTATGTTGTGACCGCATGTTTTATTCCAACGGAATGACTACACCACTGATTCTCGCCTCAATAGCAAGTTCTGTCCGGCTTTTACAACCGGATTTCTCCATCATATGCCGGATATGCTGCTTAACCGTGTTCTCTGCAATACATAATTCCTGTGCAATCTCCTGATTAGAAGCACCTTTTGTCATTACCCGGAGCACTTCCAGTTCCCGTTCTGTAAAGTCGGTACTATTGGCATGCCCTAATGCAACCACAGGTGGATGATCCGGATAAACGGATTCACCGGCCATTGTACGATCCATCACATGCAAGATTGTTTCTTTTGAACTTTCTTTGTACCAGAAGCTGTCGATTCCGGCCTTTTTGGCACGTTTCAACCAGGATTCCTCAGGCATTGATGTAATTGCAATAATCTTAACGGAAGGATTGTTCTTTTTTATTGCAGCCGCCTCGTTAATCCCGTTGGAAGCATCATTCATTAAAATATCCATTAAGATCAGATCTGATGGATATTGTTGCAGGTATCCGGCAGCGTCAGATGCCGATTCAACAAGGCAGCTTACTTCATATTGTTCACTTTCTGTCAGATATAACTCGAATAATTTTCTGGCTATGAATTGATCATCAACAATCATTACTTTTGTTTTCATCCATCTTCTCCTTGTTCTGTCGTAATAAAATAATAAGTTGGAATCGTGGTTTCCCTGTAACCAGCATGGTTCCCCCTTCTGCTTCTATGAGCCTTCTCAGATTACGGAGACCACCATGCTCCGTGATATCATTTGTTAACGGTGGTGTTCCGTTATTTTGAAGCTGTATCTGATAATAAGGTATCCCGTGTTGCGTGACTGTTCGGATATCTAAATATAAAACCGTCCCCTTTGCATGTTTTACGGTATTGGTAAGACATTCTTTTGTTGCTGTAATTATAAGACTAAGGATATCTGTGCGAACCGGCAGTTTTCCGTTAAGTAAGATCTTCACCCCTAAAAGATGCGCTGTTTCATATATGTCTTTCATATCAATCGTATGATGATTTTCGGCGTCATTTTCTAATATGTGAAAGGTTTCATGCCAGATTGCGAGTAATTCCTGTCGATCGCGTTGCACCGGCGGGGTTGCAAGATAGGTACGAAATACCAGTAATGTTTTGCCCAGATTATTATGTACACGTATCTTGGCAGCGAGGATTTCCTGTTCTCTTGTTACGGCAGTCACATTCTGATTAAAATCCTGTAACCGCTGGTTGATATCTGCAAGCACAGCATTACGTCGATTCAATTCAAGGTGCAGATTATAAAGGCCGGTCACATCCGTTGCGATGATCTCTGTAATTGGTTGTTGGGCGACATATATACATTGCCGTTGGATATCCCAAATGCGATCCATTGCTTCTACCACAAAGATATTTTCTTTGTCTGGCCGCTTATCTTCTTTTCTGTCCGGGTGTTGCGATACAATATCCCAGAATTGATTTCCGTTTATAATTCCATTTCCGGTAAATGCTTCATTCAGTCTTTGCATAGTCTCATTGACCAGAATTGGTGTACCGTTTCCGTATGTAAAGAGAATTCCCTCCGGTAACGCATCCATACACTCTTTCACGCAATCGTAGGATAACTGATGTTGCCGGGTACGTCGTATAATTCGCTTAAAGATAATGTCAGTGCCTAATAGTATGACGATGAATAATACCTGTAACGGAACAGGTGTATTCATAAATATCCGCGCCATCCACCCTTCCTTCACCGGATCCGATATGTGTTCTATGACAACGCATGCCCCCTCGAAATATATCAGGCTGATACAGAATACACAACCGGAAAAAAGAATATACTTCACCGGCATATGAAACCATATGGTCTGCAGCATCCGGTGCAGAGTGACAAAAGCCAAAAACATGATTACAATACAGAGCAGGCATTGCTCCATATCAGAAAGCATCTCATAATACATCCGTTATCCCCTCCTCCCCGGGAAGTACCAGACGTAAATACAAGGTCTGTTCTTCCGTATATACGGTAAGCGTTCCTTTGTATTGTTCGATGGCGTTTTGCCAGCGGCTGAAATCCGTTACGGATGGAACGCGATCCAATTCAATATACATCTGCATATCTTTATGGAATGACAGCGTAAGAAACATCGCATGGCATGTATGGATTGCTTCTTCGATCACATATTCCAAAACAGCGTATGCCGTTAATATTTTTTCTCCGGCTAATTGCATTGTCCCATCTGTTTCATAATAAATCTGTATTCCATAAAGTGTAAGATAAGAGACGGTTTCCTGTATTGCAAGCGATAGTTCGATACTATCCAATATGGTATGTTCTTCTATCAGCAGAAGCATGTTGGAGTATCTCTTAATGTATGCATTGATAATAGCTGCGTACTGCATCTGATGAACAAAGGCATCTTCTTCATCCGGAACGGTATCTAATAAATAATTTACCAATAATAATTCTGTGTGCAGACGATTCATGATCGTATCATACAGCACAGTCTTCTGCCGGATCTGCTCTCTTTGCTGCGCCAGACGGTTTTCCCCTTCCAGCATGGCATTTTCTTCTTCTAATATATTTCCTAATTCCGTCAACTTTTTGTTAATTTCCTGAATTTGTGAAATATCTTTCATCCAATAACCATATCCGCCATGAACCGGGTAGCTTCGTAAGAGTATATTTCCGTTCTGAAGCAGTACCTCGTCATTCACTGCATGGCGCACTTCGGCTGCCGTAAAATGTCTGGTACTTCCTGCCGTGTACAGCATTTCTCCATCCTCTGACAATATTCCTCCATTTAAGGAGCATGCATTCCATAATTCCATATAATGATCATTTACGGGAAATAAATGAGCCTGGATCAAACCTTCCATAAATGCAGGAAAGATAATAATGATCATTTCTGCCATTTTGAACATGGATACAAAATAACAATCCGGGCGAAAACGATAGAGCAGCATATAACCAATTCCGATACCAAGCGGAAGCAACGGTTTCCAAATCTGCTTCCGGTTGTCTGAAGAAGAACACCTGTGCAGGGTGATTCCCAGAATAACAATTGACAATACAGCAATCCAGGCAATGATCAGATAATATAGAATTCCATAGGTATACCCATCCGCGTCCTGCCAATCGGATACCGGAACCGGAAATCGAAAGGCTGCCTGATGCAGATCGTTCGTGAGTACTGCAGCAGACAATAGTGCGGCTATCACATATAACCCGTTAATACTTTGTGATCTGGCGGTGTTCTTTCCAATCTGCAATACGGCTGACAGTAAAAAAAGTATGATATAAATAAATGGAATATAATAAAGATACCACGCACATCTTGTCCAAACAGAAGAAGGTAAAAATGCGAATTTGACGGTTCGAAGCAATATGAGAAAACATAACATATGCCCGATCCGGATCAAATACTTCTGCTCCTGTGGCTTGATCAGGCGGCGTTTCATTTGATAGATCCAGATAAAAATAGCAGTAATATATAATATGCATGTGATACCGGTTAATGAGATACCGGAATAAGAATAGTACACCAGTCTTAATATTCCGGATAATAACACGATCATTACACATGCACCATTCCAAAATACAGTATCCTTGTTATTGAACATGTAACCCCCTCTGTAGTCGAAAACCTTAAGCTCTGCATTCTATTATAGCAGTCCAAACATATTCCGGCAGATCTTCCTGCCACTCTCGGTTTTGAAAATATTTTGATACGCCTTGTGAACCGCATCTAATGAAACTTTATCCTCATACAGGTTCACAAGAAAGTCTGCTTCTACCAGAATCTGATAATCCACACCATCTATATTCGTATATGTATGATGATGACCGACCAGATAACAGATGCGGTTGATCACTTCCTGCTCATAGCCTAATCGTTCTAACAGCTCTTTTGCAAGTGCAGGACCTTCCTTTTCCTGTAATTTTCCCTCACAAGAGCCATACTTCTCTTCGCATACATGTATTCCAATATCATGTACGACTGCTGCGGATTCCAAGATATATAACGTATCATCGTCCAGGCCTTCTAATTGTCCAATCGTCCGGGCAAAGTCATGCACTTTCATAAAATGCTGGATCCGTCGAGAATCGCCCTTATCATATGCGATCATTTCATCGATCAAAGAAGATATCATCGATATCACGCTCCTTTTACTATTTGCCACCTAAATGATAACAAAATGTTATCTATATACCGTCATTCTTACTTTGTCTTCAACAAATATGTAATTGCATCCTTCAGACCATCCACGGAAAGCAGATACATATGAAACAGCTTTGCCAACTTATCCTCGGATTCCATCCAATGCATACGGGTTAATTCTCCGTGATAACGAGGATTCAGCCAGACGCATTTTTTGTATTTCTGGGTGAGAAGCTGACACCATTCATATCCGGATAGACCATCATTTGGCCCACGGTAATTGCCGTTCTTATCTAATAACTCTTCCGGTGCCATCTGCGCATCCCCGACAATGATCACCTTATAATCCTTGTCGTAATGCCGGAACAGATAGTCCAGATCGACCCACTCTCCAATCTCACATTCTGCCGTCTTATAGACCTTTGAATAGATGCAGTTATGGAAATAGTAAGTCTGCACATCCTTGAAGTGATTCGCCTTGTGTACCGCCTGAAACAATTCATTACACAGCTCCATAAACGGGATCATTGTTCCACCACAGTCGAATAATAACAATAGCTTCACTGTATTCTTTCTTGGACGGTCAAATTCTAACTGCAGATAACCACCATTTTCACATGTCTTGTCAATCGTTCCGTCAATATCTAATTCCGTCTTAGGCACATCTAACCGGGAGGAATACTGCCGCAATCTCCGGAATGCCACCTGAAACTGCCGGTAATTGAGCACCCGGTCGTTCCGGAAATCCTGATATTTGTGTGCACCCATCACCTGAAATGCACTCTGCATACCGCCGAATTCACCCACGCGGATACCGCCAAGATTCCTGCCGTGATGTCCGAACGCAGAGCCGCCTGCTGTTCCGATCCAGTGATTGCCTCCGTTATGCTCCGAATTCTGCTCGGCTAACCGCTCACGGAATAATCGTTTTACTTCGTCCGAATTACGTGTCTGTGAGAAGGAATACATCTGTTGGTTCTGTTTGTCAAATTCCATCTGGTCACCTTTGTCCAGCCATTCCAGCACCCGTTTCAGTGCCGCATCCTCTGACTTCACGTCCTTGAAATATTCGGAAAATGCCATATCGAACTTATCATAATCGGATTCTGATTTGACCAAGATCATACGGCTCACATAATAGAACTTTGTAAAGCTTGATTCGATCAATCCTTTATCTAAGGCATCCATCAGGGTGAGCCATTCTGTCATAGACACGTCAATGCCTTTTCTCTTCAATGTATCAAAAAAATCAAGAAACATAGATTACCTCACCTAAAATTAGTATAACTTTGCCTTCTTAACTGCTTCCAGATCTTCATCCTTTTTCAACAACACACCAAGGAATGGTAACTGTTCTCTCAAATGTTCAGGATCTATTCCGCTGATCGTCAATGCACGGATCCAGTCGATCAATTCTGATGTACTCGGTTTCTTCCGGACATCCTTGATTGAACGAATCCAATAGAATGTATCCAATGCATTTTTCAGAACGTTCTCTTCTAAATTCTCAAAATGTGCATGTACGATCTCCGTCATCTGATCACGATCCGGGAATGTAATATAATGGAAGATGCAACGGCGTAAAAATGCATCCGGAAGCTCTTTCTCCGCATTTGACGTAATAATAACGATCGGACGTTCTTTTGCCTTGATCGTCTCGCGGGTCTCATGAATATAGAATTCCATCTTATCAAGCTCCCACAATAAGTCGTTCGGGAATTCCAGGTCGGCTTTGTCAATCTCATCGATCAACAGGATCACCTGTTTATCTGCTTTAAATGCTTCACCAAGTTTACCTAACTTAATATAATGCGCAATATCATCAACCCCTTCTTCTCCAAACTGGGAATCATACAATCTCTGAATCGTATCATACACATAAAGACCATCCTGTGCTTTGGTTGTAGACTTGATATTCCAGATATAGAGATCCTTTCCCATCGACTGGCTGATTGCTTCGGCAAGCATTGTCTTACCGGTTCCCGGTTCTCCTTTGATCAAAAGAGGTTTTTCCAAAGCAATGGCAATATCTACGGCTGCCATCAATTCTTCGCTTGCTACATAATCTTTACTTCCTGTAAATCTGGTGTTCATTCCTGTCTCCTTTCGTGCAGCATCCTTATTTTCAGATACTGCACTTATATATTACAGGGAATTATTGTGAGACGCAACTGTTTTGTACCTTTATTTTGTTTTTATTGTTTTTTGAACCCAGTCAGAATATACTTTATAAGACTTATTACCTGTCATGAGTTACCATTGCCATGCAGTTGTCAAACAGATATTCCATACCAAGAAATACAAAAAGAAATAATGCAAGAACAGCTATGCAGTATATCCGGTTTGCACGAAGACGATCTTCCGTTAAAATTCTCATGTCTGAATACTCTCCTATGGTCTTACCTGTCCGTTGCCGTATATAATATATTTGGTTGTTGTGAGTGCTTCTAATCCCATCGGACCCCTTGCGTGCAGTTTCTGGGTGCTGATCCCGATCTCAGCACCAAATCCAAACTCAAATCCATCCGTAAAGCGGGTAGATGCATTGACGTATACCGCTGCAGAATCAATCTCATTCAGGAAACGCTGTGCATTTTCATAGTCTTTGGTAACGATCGCTTCCGAATGTCCGGTTGAATTCCGGTTAATGTGTTCGATTGCTTCATCGATCGAATTGACAACCTTTGCAGAAATGATCTTATCCAGATATTCTGTTGCATAATCATTTTCCGTTGCAGGAATAACCTGCCGGTCGTATTGCTGTGTCTGTTCATCGCCGCGGATCTCACACTGATTTTCCTTCAACATGGCGATCAACATAGGCATAACCGTATCTGCAATATCCTTATGTACGACCAGGGACTCACAGGCGTTGCATACGCCAAGCCGTTGTAATTTGGCATTTTTCACAATGTTTACAGCCATTGCAGGATCAGCAGATGCATCAATATATACGTGACAGTTTCCGGTACCCGTTTCTATAACCGGTACGGTTGCATTCTGAACAACGGAACGAATCAGTCCGGCACCGCCACGTGGAATCAGTACATCGATATATTCATTCAAACGCATCAGTTTTGTGGCAGTTTCACGACTGGTATCCTCCAATAAAAAGATCGCGTCCGATGTTACATGCATCTCTTCCAATGATTCTTTGATAATAGCAACCAGCGCAATATTTGAATGAATGGCATCAGAACCGCCTCTTAATATTACGGCATTGCTTGTCTTGAAACATAGAGAAAAAGCATCTACTGTAACGTTTGGGCGGGATTCGTAAATGATTCCGATCACACCTAACGGTACTCTTTTTTTCCCGATCATTAATCCGTTTGGACGCTCTTTCATGGATAACACCTCTCCGATCGGATCTTCTAACATAGCAACCTGACGGACACCTTCTGCAATTCCTTCAATCCGCTCCGGTGTTAAACGTAGCCGGTCTAACAAAGAATCCGGCATCTGGTTTGCTTTGCCATTTGCAATATCCTTTTCATTCGCTTCTAAGATCATATCGGTATGATCGATCAGGTTTCTTGCTACGGTAAGAAGGCATGCGTTCTTAATCGGTTTTGATAATTTGTTGAGTGTCCGTGAAGCATTTTTTGCAAGTTGTCCCATTGTTGTTAATTCCATGATTTTATTCCCCTTTCATTCATAAATGTAATGTTCTGTGACCAGATAATCCGGCAGCCGGTCATGTTCCTCGTAAGGCAACGTATGATCGATCACCTGAAAATCATAACAAAGCGCTGCAGTTCTATGTTCTGTATGTGCTGATAAATATTTGTCATAATAGCCACCCCCATATCCAAGCCGGTGTCTTTGCGTATCAAATAAAAGTCCGGGCATCAATATCAGGGCGGTATTGGTCAATACACAGTCCGGAGATATTGTCTCCGGTTCCCAAATTCCATATGCACCTTTTTTCCATGTGGTATATGGTGTGATCTCATAAAATTCCATTGTCTTAGTCTGTTCATCCGTAACAGGTACATACACTTTCTTCTGATCATTCCACGCCTGTTTGCATATTGCATCACAGGATACTTCATTACGGAAAGCCTGATAGATACAGATATGGTTATACGCTTCATAAAATGCGGATTGGAATAATTGTTCGGCAATCTGTGCGGAACGTTCGTCGCATTCGGTTTTCGATAATTGTGCTCTTTTTTCCCGCATTTGTTTTCTTAAGAATTGTTTTTCCTGTTTATTTTCCATTGATATTGCGCTCCCGGACAATCTTAAGCGGCGTAATCGTGCCGTCCGGATTCTGAACACTCGTATTATCTAACTGACTCCGGATATTGTTTTTAATGGAATCAATATACTCCTGTCGCAAAATCTGTTGTTCTACTTTCTCTTCTTCTGTAAGACCTTCTGTTTTTGCTTTGTGATATAGTGCATTGATTCGTGCAATTTTTGTATCGTCCATAGATATCCCTTTCTTCTATATCTTTGAATTTGTTATATATTATCTGTAATACTTACAAATGATCGCTTCTGCCACTTTCATTCCGTCCATGGCAGCAGACATAATTCCACCGGCATAGCCTGCCCCTTCTCCGCAAGGATAAATTCCCTGAATGTTGGATTCGAAACTGTCAGAGCGTTCGATCCTGACTGGGGAGGAAGTACGGCTTTCCACACCGGAAACAATTACATCTCCGTCTGAAAATCCGGGAATCTCCCGTTCAAAATGATGCATGCCCTCTATTATAGCATCCGATACAAAGGATGGCAAACAGGATGCTACATTACCACATGTATAGGATCCTTTGATCTGTGGGGTGATTCGGCCAACCGTATCGGAAGGCTGTTTCTTTTCAAAGTCTCCGAATCGTTGCACCAATACATTCCCGTTTCCCTGTTTGTAAACATTTTCTTCTAATTCCCGTTGAAATGCAATACCGGAAAGCGCGGAATCACTCCCATAATCTTCCCTGCGTACCGTTACAATAATGGCCGAATTGGAATTGACACTATCCCTGCCGCTGTAACTCATACCGTTAACTGCTGTATGTCCCGGCTCAGAAGAAGCGTTCACAACATATCCGCCCGGGCACATACAAAAAGAATATACTCCTCGTCCATTTTGCGCCTGATAGGTCAGTTTATATGGTGCTGCCGGCAATAATTGAGCTGCTTTTCCCTTACCATACATTGCCTCCTGTATCCATGTTGCAGGATGTTCCACACGCACTCCGATTGCAAAATCTTTCGAATGCATATTCAGCCGGTGATCGTGCAGCATAGAAAAAGTATCTCTAGCGGAATGTCCGATTGCAAATATAACATGATTCGTTTCTACCCACGTTGTGGTATCCTTATGTAACAATTGAACACCGCATATAGAACCGTTTTCAATACGGATATCAACTGCCTTAGTGTCAAATAAAAATAATCCTCCAAGATCCTCAATCTCTGTCCGAAGCCCTTTTACAATCCGGATCAGAAGATCCGTTCCCACATGTGGTTTGTTATCATATAAAATAGATTCCGGAGCTCCATGTTTGACAAATTCCTCTAACACAAACCGGATTCGTCCGTATTTATCCTTGACCTGTGTATTCAGCTTGCCATCACTGAAAGTTCCGGCACCCCCCTCACCAAATTGTACATTGCATTCGGGATTCAGCTTACCGGTATCCCAGAATGACTCGACCGCCTGTTTGCGATCCTCTACGGACAGACCTCGTTCCACAACAATCGGCGAAAATCCCTGTCTCGCAAGTAATAATGCACAAAAAAGTCCGGCAGGTCCGGAACCGATCACAAGCGGATGATGTTTCATTTGCTGTGAGCCGGGAATGGCAGGAGTATATTTCACCCTATTACTTAACATAATATTGTTATCGTTAAGTTTCTGTACTAGTTTCTTTTCCTCTTTTAATTCTACACCAACCTGATAGACATAATATATATTCGGTTTTTTTCTGGCATCAATGGAACGCTTCAGTATATGATAAGGCGGAACGTCTTTTCGGCGCAATCTCTTTGCAATCTGGCGTTCTAATTCCTGTTTGTCGTTCTCTACTGATACTTTTATTCCTCTGATCTCAATCATACGAACCTCCAACCGTTATCTTTTCAACAATACTTCCGGCAGCCTGAATTCCGGATAAGATTGCAAATGTCAGATTATATCCACCACAAATTCCATTTATATCCAATAATTCTCCTGCAATATATACGCCCTTTTGTTTTCTGGATTCAAAGGTATTGATATCTATCTCATCTACCGCTACTCCTCCGGCTGTAACCTGTGCCTTATCAAAGTCTTCTTTCAGAATCGGTGTAAACATCATTTTCTTGCAATTAGAAACAATCCTGTTCCACTGTTTTTCTGTAATATCTGATACATGTACATGTTCCTGAATCCGAAGCCGTTTTAATAAATAAGTTACAAAACCATTCGGAAATATCCCCTGCAGCATAGAACGGATACTCTCCTGCGGTGCAGTGCGTGTTTGTTGTAAAAGGTAATCATGCAGTTCATTCCATGACCATGCCGGTAAACAATCAATATGTAATGCATTGTGACATTCTGCTTCTGTAAAATAAGGAAGGTGACAGGACAGATTCATGATTACAATACCGGACACATTTGTTTCGTTGAATTGAATCTGACCACTTTCCCGCCAACTCTGTTCTTTGTTCTGCTGTAATGTAACGGTACCATCGATCCTTACACCCTTAGCATATCTTAAATCCGGATCGTTCATATAGATCGGACTTAATACTGCATGAACCGGAACGATCGTATGGGACAACATCTTAGCTAACTGATAACCGGATCGGCTGCCACCAAGCTTCGAAGCCGCTGCACCACCGGTTGCAAGAAATACAATACTGCTATGATATATATTATGTCCGGAATCGGTAATATCATATATTGTTTTGGGGGAATGGGTATTTTTTTGAATGGAAATAACCTCTGTCTGAAACAAAAAATCAATCCCCATATCTAAGCACCTTTGATATATATGGTTTGTTACCTGTTTTGCCTGGTTTGATACCGGATAATAATATCCGTTTCTGGAATAGGTCGGAATCCCCATTGTATACAAGAAATCGGTCACTTCTGATGCATTATGGGCATTCACCCATTGTTCTATAAATTCAGGATTGGAAGAATGATAGCACGAAGACTGAAATGCAGAATTCGTTACATTGCATTTGCCATTTCCTGAAGCGCTTAATTTACGTCCGCAAACAGATTCTTTTTCTAAAACCAGTATGTGCATGTGCGGTCTGTTTGCTGCAACCGTATAGGCGGCACACAGACCGGAAACTCCGGCACCTATAATGATCATATCGTATTTCATACTAAGCTTCAAACTCCTTTAGCTTGAATAATTTTCTAAAAAATTGTATAAATCGGTTTCATTCTCTAAATAATACCCTGACATCACAGAAGATCGGATGTCTTCCGGAAGCAGATGGATTGGTATCTGCGTATATTCATATACCGTTTTCTCATCTCCATTCAGTATTACAACATATCCATTGAAAGATTTGGCATAATATCCGTTATAAACTGGCTGATCATATGTCTTCCGAAAATACAAGGTATTGCCCTGATAAGAAGTTAAGGTATAGGATATTAACCCCTTTTCCTGTTCCTCTTTGGGAATATGTTTCATGTAATCTGCTAAATAGCGTTGTACACCCTCTTTGTCACATCCGAGTAATGCCGGAATACCATCTATTTCTTCCGTTAAGAGACGATCTGTGTCCCGGTCATAATACTCCATCACAAAAGTAGTATCTTTTGTAATAGGAAATGGCGTCTTTGCTTTGGCTGTTGCAATATTCTGATAACTTCCATCTGCTGTACGAATATATCGATCCGGATAAAAATATTGATATGCAACGGCAAAGGATACAGATAACAGGCCTATTGCAATTGCAAATATTGCAAATATAATGTTTCTTTTCATATTTTCCTCCAACTGAAATGTATAGGAAAAGTATGACCCGTTAAATGCAATCTTATTCAGTTTCGAGCATTTGGTCATTTTTAAGATCCGGTCTTAATATTCCATGTGAATCAAGAACATGATAAATGCCCTGTACCATATTGTTATATTTCTCCTGTAAACAAGCATAAGTTTCATTCAGATAACCGGTATCACCATCATTTAATGAATGCTCCTGTTTCTCAGCCATGGCAGCCAGATCCGTTGCACCAAGAATCATCATTGAACTTTTGAGACCGTGAACTTCAATCATATAATCAGAGTATCGCTTATTAACGTAATGTTCCTGTAATTTCTGTCTTTTTTCTGGATATGTCTCAAGTGCCAAATTGAGGATCTCGTAATATATAGTTGTATCCCCGTTACAGTATCCAAGACCGGTATTGAAATCAATCCGGTATTGTGCAAGTTCTCTTCGAAGGTCATCTGTCGGTATTATCCCGGCTTGTTCTCTGTCAGATGTCTCCGTATCAACGGCCTGCGTGCCGCAGCATATCCGTCCGGATTGCATGATCTGCTGCAATACTTCTTCTAATGCATCTTTGATCAATGGTTTGCTCAAATAATAATCAAATCCGTTATCGATCAAATATTCCATTGCACCATCTATGGCATTGGCAGTTAAGGCAACCATCACGGTACGAACCAGTACACCGGGCATTCTCTTCATACGATGCAATACTTCTACTCCATTCATATCCGGCATCATATGATCTAAAAAAATGATATCATAATGCTTGTTCTTAACAGATTGCAAGGCATTGGCACCATTTGAGGCAGTGTCAACCTTCATGTGATATTTTTCTAAAAGCTGTCTTGTAACCAATAAATTGATGTCATTATCATCTACAACCAATACCTGATATTGCGGACAAGTTAAATAAACATTGTGTTCATCTTTAGCAAGTGCACATTCTATGTGACCGATAGGATCGGCATGCAACATGCGTTGTTCAATAATAACCTCAAAAGTGGTACCTTTTCCGTAATCGCTATCGCATACCAAACTGCCTCCCATAAGATCAACGTAACCTTTTACAATTGACAGTCCAAGACCGGAACCTTCTACTCCGAGATTCTCACGGGCATTGCTTCTTACAAACATACCAAATATCCGCTGCTGATCTTCTCTTCGGATTCCCACTCCGGTATCAGATATCTTAAAACGTACCTTAACACAATCGCCATGTTGTTCTATAAGCTTAACCTGAAAACAGATTTGTCCTTGTTTTGTGTATTTGATCGCATTATTCAAAAGATTGATCAAAACTTCCCGGATCTTAGTTACATCACCGGATAGCTTTGACGGAAAATCTTCCGGAATATCATAAACAAACGCCACATCTTTGGAATGAATCTGTGTTTTTGCCATAGAGATCATATCCGTAAACAGGGATGTTGTGGAATACTCATGTATGGATAATTCTACTTTGCCGGATTCAATTTTGGAAATATCTAATATCTCATTTACAATATTAAGCAAAGATTGTGCAGAACGATAAATATATCCTATTTGTTCTTTGATCTCCGGCAGATTGTCATTTTGCAAGGCAAGGGAAGAAAATCCCATAATCGCATTCATTGGTGTCCGGATCTCATGACTCATATTTGCCAGAAAAACAGATTTGGCTTGATTTGCACGATCTGCATCCTGCTTTAACAGAATCATCTCATCGGTATAACGGTTAATGAATGTCATATCAAAGATCCATGCAATATATCCTTTTACGGAAGATTCTTCCAAAAGTGGAGAAATTCGCACTTCATAATTCTTATTATTGTAGTTATATACCGATTCACTTTCCGTGTTAAATATCTTCGATACAAGTGCTTCTGTAGAACGGTCATCCATCAGCTCTGGGAATATCTCATGCGCAACCGTATTAGCATATACCAGCTGATAACTTGGATCAACGATCAGCAATCCTTCTTTGATGTTTTGAATGACATTTTCCCGGGCTACCTGCATAGTATCCAATAAACCGTAATTCAGTACATTTATTGTAACAAGACAACATGAAATAATAATACCGATCGGTGTAGGATCAAACTCGTTCAGTATTCCGGATAAATACAACGACAACATAATGGCAGGAAATACCCCTGCTAATAACAGAAGAAAAACTCTCTTGCGTTCATAGCCTTTGCGCTTAATACATTGTGTCAGCGCCAAAAAGGCTGAATATCCGATCATAATAAGAGTGGATGCCATAAACAAATAATAACCCGGACCTCTTTCAAACTGTAAATGAGGAAAGAATCCTTTATTGGATAAGGATACATTTTTATAGTAGAATGTATGCTGTGTACAGGTTAATACCAATAATAGCATAAATGTATTGAATACAAAGAGACCATTTATTAATTTTTTGGAAATCTTAACATTACAATACCGGCATTCAAATAAAAGGAGAAATAAAATGACATAACTTTTTCCCAAATATCCAAAGCGGACTGCTAACAACATCTCCGATACATTCGTTGCCTGAATCTCGAACAGGTATGCAAGAATACTGATAAATGCACAAGATGATGCCAGCATTAAGATCTTCTGGTTCTCTGAACTTTTCTGTAACCCAACTACTAAAAGATTAGCAAATCCGATCACAACCCCTAATAATTGAATGTATAATAAAATATCGTACATAATTCCCTCTCATGCTAATTACAATACAAATCCCCTTGGTAATAGTTCCGATAATGAATAGGTCACTATCTCACCGTCTTGTTCTAATATTATATCAACATCCGGCATGAATTCATTCATTACCTGAAGACAGATTCCACACGGATATGCAGTAGATCCGTCGGAAGCGGTAACCGCTATTCTGATAAATTCGCGTTCACCCTCGGATACTGCTTTGAAAATTGCAGTTCTTTCCGCACAATTGGTAGCTCCGTAGGATGCATTTTCTATATTACAGCCTGTATATATCCTGCCTTGTTTCGTCACTAAGGCAGCCCCTACCTGAAACTTAGAATAAGGAGCATATGCATTCTGTGATGCCTGCTTAGCGATTTGAATCAATTCTTCATTCGTCATATGGATGTCCTTCCCGTGTATAAAGGATAAGGGACTGTTTGAATCATTCAACAGTCCCTATAAATGTTCTCTGTTCTATTGATTATTCAAAGGATACTCCGGCATTCTCTCCACTGCCGATAATCGAAATCCAGGTCTTACCGGGATTCAATAATAATTCCTGTCCGTCTTCTGTATAATACTTAGTAACTCCATCATTCGATTCCTTCTTCCATGTGATTGGAATCTCCTTGCCGTCTGTACAATAATATCCTTTTCCTTCCCCAACCTGTGTAAGCTCCTGAAGATCATTCTCCGGGTTAATACATTCATACTGTGAGATCTGAATAATAACATTCTTGAAATTCAATACATTATCATTCTCATCTGCTAAATTATCAACCTGAGGTGCATCATATTCATAACGGTCATATACTTTGGTCTCTTCGTTATAGATAAAATATGGTTTTGAATAATTACTGAAATTAACATGGATCTTGGAAGCAGCCTGTCCATCTGCTAATTCCGTTTCATTCTCATTAAATGATAATACTTTCTCATGAGAATCACTATATTCTGTTGAATATCCAAAATCCTGAATTCCCTTTACAATGCGCTCTCCTGATGTATATGCATTATGTGGTGCAACTCTGGAATCATCACGATAGAATCCTGTATCATATGTCAAACCATTGATATTATCAATTACATGCTTATCCAAGCGCTCTTTGGCCGGCTTAGACTGTCCGTAGTGAACATAGATTGCATTGTATTCATTCGCTATATTAATATAGTAATGTCTGGCACTCCGAATAGAACCAACCTTTTCCAAGTTCTCATAATTCGAATAAATTGCCATCAAACGGGTAATACCGCCTTCTACCATACACTCATATATAACGTCTGCCTGCTTCGTACTTGAGGACGGAAGCGCTTCTTTCAGGTTATTGATCATAACAGCAACCGGGCGACGGCTGACATAATCAGCAGACCATTCACCGGTCAATTCGTTGTAAGTCATTCCTGCATGGGAAGTATCTTCTGTTGTTGCCTCCTGTGTTGTTGTTGCTTCTGTTGTTGCCTCTGTTGTCTCTTCTTTTTTGCCACATCCAAACAATCCAAGTGCTGCAATTGTTAAAAAAGTAGCTGCAAGTATTCTTTTTCTCATAATCTTCTCCTTATTCTGTATAATCTCTGGTGTATCCAATGCTTTGTAAGATCTCATCCTGCATCTGTTCCATACGAATCCGTTCTTCATCGACCATGTGATCGTATCCGGATAGATGGAGCATACTATGTGCGAGCAAAAAAGCATATTCTCTTATAACACTGTGATTGTAAGCCTTTGCCTGTTCCTTTACTTTGTCAAGCGATATCATAATATCCCCTAACAACAGCTCACCGGTTGCAGCATCAAAATAGGATGCTTCATCATGCTCTACAATGGAAAAATCAGCCTCTGTCTCAAAATCAATCATAGGAAATGATAATACATCTGTTGGTGCGTTGATCTGACGTGTCTGTGCATTCACCGTCTGTATACCATCATTATCCGTCAATACAATATTCACTTCACATTCGTACGGACATTGGACATAATCAAGTGCGGCTTCAATTACGCGTGTGGCAATTGTCTCATAATCAATGCCAAGATCTATATCACATTCATTCTCTAATAAAATCGTCATTGTCTGATCCTGTCTTTCGTTCACAGTCATTATAATCGTATCATTGTCCCGGAAAATGTCTACATCTAGTCATATATCCTTGGAACATATCTATTATATACGATATATAGTGATAAATCAAGAATCTATGAACGGTTTCCTTTCTTATTGTGTCTTGATTCATAATCATCATAAGCTTTTACGATCTTCTGTACCAACGGATGTCTGACAACATCCTGGCTTGTCATCCGGCATACGGCAATCTCGTCTACATTCTTAAGAACCCGTAACGCTACATCTAAGCCGCTTACGGCATCTTTGGGAATATCTTTCTGGGACAGATCACCGGTTATGATTGCTTTTGATCCAAATCCGATACGGGTCAGAAACATCTTCATCTGGGCGGGGGTTGTGTTCTGTGCTTCATCTAATACAATAAATGCATTATCTAATGTTCTTCCACGCATATATGCAAGCGGAGCAACTTCTATCAATCCTTTTTCCATATTCTTCAGGAAACTGTCAGCGCCCATAATCTCATAAAGAGCATCATATAACGGACGCAGATATGGGTCAACCTTGCTTTGGAGATCTCCCGGCAAAAATCCAAGTTTCTCTCCTGCTTCTATTGCAGGACGTGTCAGAATGATCCGGTTGACTTCATCATTCTTAAATGCGGTGATTGCCTTTGCCATTGCCAGATATGTCTTACCGGTTCCTGCCGGACCAACGCCAAATACGATCATGTTCTTATCAATCGCATTCAGGTATTGTTTCTGTCCGATTGTCTTTGCTTTCACCGGTTTGCCATTGACCGTATGGCATATGATATCTTTATCTAATTCCACCACAGTATCTGAATGATGTTCCGCAGATAAGGATAATGCATAATTCACGTTCTGTTCTGTAATAGTATTCCCGCGTCTGGCGAGTGCAACTAATGAATGAATCACTTCGATTGTCTTGTCAACATTTGCTTCTTCCCCCATCACTTTTAACTCGGTATCTCTTAATACCATTGTAACCACTAAATGCCGCTCAATCTTCTTAATATTCGAATCGAATTGGCCAAATACATTTGCAATGCAATCTGAAGGGATGGTGGTGCTTTTTTCACAAGTGCTCATACAAATCTCCTTTATTCCTGTATCTTTTCTAAATGATTCTGTGTTGTTTCACAAAAGGATGCAATTGGTTCATTCACAGTCAGTGTTCCCTTTGCAATCATTTTTTCATTCACTTTCTCTATTGTAACATTATTTTGAATGATTTCTACCTTTTTTTCTTTAAATTTTTGTATTTTATCTTTGAAATGTTTCTTCAGAATCTTCTTTGCATCAGCCTCTGTTCTTGTCATGGATTGCAGAGAATATGGTGTAACTTTCATTTTCTTATATCCAATCGGTAGATAATAATCATGTAATATACGCATTTTATGAATCTGAGTATAACAATCAATATTTTTTTCTCCTGACTTCGGGGCAATTGGCGTGAAGCAGTAATTCCCTACATAAAAGGAATAATATGATTTTGAATCCTTTGAGTAATTTTTTTTATAATATTGCAGATTGACACAATCTTCGTATGTCACATTTGTTGTTCCGTAGATATCTCCATCCGCCTGAATATAATTAGTTTCAAGTATTTCGTTATTATCATCATATATATATACCGTTCCGGAGATCAGGACATCTCCTTTTTTGACGGTGTCCTTTACCTTCACGACAGGGGTCCCCTGGCGCGTGATCATTTTTGTAATAACCGCATCTTTTGCTGCTATAATATCTCCTTCTTTATTATCTTGTTCTTTTTTAGCGGGTGCGATTCCTTCTTCTAAATAAATGGTTAGGACGGTTCCTTTTAATTCGCAGCTGATCCACGCAATCTCACTAAAATCTGCACGTAATTGCTGTTCTAGTTTTGTACAATTGATTGTTTCTTTCCTGGTTCCGATAGGGATATACGAATCTTCTATACGTTTCCGGATGCTCGCAGCTACCAGCTGATCTTCCCCTGTTACCCTGACTTCCCAGATAAATAAAGACAGAACATATAATAACAACGCCGCAATTGCGAATCCTATCAGAAACATGGATCTTTTTTTATATTTTCGGATCAAAAAAGGAATACCGTATCGATTGAGAATTTTTATCTTCATATTGGTTTTATGAAGATAAGGTTTCATTTTTATCAGATTCTTCCGACCGGTGTAAAATCGATACCCACTTTCTGTGGTAGATACATCCCACACAACAATCTGATATTGGATGATCAGATTCATAAAGCGTTCAGGGGCAAATCCGGAAATCTCTACCGATACATACCCAAATACAAAGCGTAATATTCTTAAAAGCATAAATCTCCATTCGATACATACGTTATAGTCTCAATGGTTCCGATCACTTTCATGTCACTGCCGGAAAAATACTGTATGTGCATATGTTCACCACAAAAACGCAGAGTAAACTTTTTGCACGCAACAGCAATTTCTTCCGGAGTGTATAATAAGATTCCTTTGTAATTCTCTATAATCGCTTCGCGATTGCCGGATAATCGAACCAAAACATCGCCATATAATACATCGCCCGGTACGTTCACCTTATTCCACCTGTCATAGTTTCTCATTTCAATATATGTTTTTCAAAACGGTTATATGTCAATGATTCTACGTTTGTCATCACGAAAAAAGGGTTATTGCTAATTAAAGCAATAACCCTGATAAATTCGTATTATTTGAATTTTCTTTTTCTAGCTGCCTCAGACTTTTTCTTACGTCTAACGCTTGGCTTCTCGTAATGCTCTCTCTTACGAATCTCCTGCTGAATACCAGCCTTCGCGCAATTTCTCTTGAAACGACGAAGAGCGCTGTCTAAAGTCTCATTTTCTTTAACAATAACATTTGACATTCTCTCACCCGACCTCCCTTCAGTTGCATATTGTGTCTGCCATACAACCTTGGGTTATTTAAAACACAAATAAGATTATAGCATAAAATATAGATACGTCAAGCATTTTGTCAATAAATTAAAAACAAAATGCCTGACAATATTTACGGATTAAGACAACTGACCGGAAGCAACTTCCTTCGCTTTGGCAATTGCATCTGCAATACCAGCAGGATTCTTTCCGCCTGCCTGAGCCATATTCGGACGACCACCGCCGCCACCTCCGACAAGTGGGGCAACTTCTTTGATCAGGTTACCGGCATGGGCACCATTCTTTACTGCACCATCGGTTGCCATTGCGATCAGGTTTACTTTTCCGTCATTGACAGAGGCAATTACAACAATGCCTTCACCAACTTTTGCCTTTAACTGATCACCCAGATCACGAAGACCGTTCATATCAACACCTTCAACAGAAGTTGCCAATACATGATAATCTCCTACCGTGATCATATCAGAGGTTACATCACCTAATGATTCGTTTGCAAGTTTGGCCTTTAATGATTCATTCTCGGATGTAAGTTCTTTTACTTCCTTTAATGTGTGACTCAATTTATCTAATAACTGATCCGGTGTTGCCTTTAATAAAGCAGCCGCCTCATTTACCTTTGCTTCCATCTCTTTGTAGTATGCAAACACACCACTTCCGGTCAAAGCTTCAATACGTCTTACGCCAGCGGCAATTCCGGATTCGGAAACGATCTTAAATGTTGTGATCATTCCGGTATTCGCTACATGGGTACCACCACAAAGCTCTACTGAAAAATCAGACATATTAACGACACGTACGGTATCGCCGTATTTCTCGCCGAACAATGCCATTGCACCGGTCTTCTTTGCTTCTTCGATCGGCATTTCTTTGATGATAACCGGCAACGCTTTGGCAATCTCTTCATTGACAATATTCTCAACCTTTGTAATCTCTTCCGGTGTCATTGGAGAGAAATGAGAAAAGTCAAATCTTAAACGATCCGGAGTAACCAAAGATCCCTTTTGTTCTACATGATCACCTAATACCATCTTCAGTGCTTTCTGTAACAAGTGGGTTGCACTGTGATTCTTACAGATATCTGCACGTTTTGCGGTATCAATGGAAAGGGTTACCTGATCTCCAACCTTGAACATGCCTTTTGTCACTTTACCGATGTGTCCGTATTTGCCACCCTTTAATTTGATCGTATCTTTAACGACAAATTCCGCACCGTCTGAAGTGATCACACCACAGTCACCCTGCTGACCACCCATGGTTGCATAAAACGGAGTCTGTTCTGCAAATAAAGTAGCCTCATCTCCTTCGGCAATTGCTTCCACCAATGCATCTGTTGTCAAAACGGTGATCGTTGAAGTGCAGCTATCGTTATCATAGCCGACAAACTCTGTTGTGATTGCAGGATCAATCTCGTCATATACCGTTGCATCGGCTCCCATGTAATTGGTTGTCTTTCTTGCACTACGGGCTTTGGTACGCTGTTCTTCCATGCAGGCTTTGAATCCTGCTTCATCAATGGAATATCCCTTTTCTTCCAGAATCTCCTTGGTCAGATCAACAGGGAATCCATAAGTGTCATATAACTTGAATACATCTGCACCATTTAATGTCTTGTCACCCTTGTCGGCAAGAGATGTCTCCATGTCTGTAAGAATAGCAAGTCCCTGATCGATCGTCTTATTAAACTGATTCTCTTCCTGTGTCAATACACGGAAAATGAATTCTTTCTTCTCTTCTAATTCCGGATAACCGTCCTTGGAACCTTCGATTACAGTCTCGGAAAGTTTTGCTAAAAATGTTCCTTCAATGCCAAGTAAACGTCCATGTCTTGCTGCACGACGGATCAGACGACGAAGTACATAGCCTCTTCCTTCATTGGATGGCATAATTCCATCTGAGATCATAAATGTAGCAGAACGGATATGGTCCGTGATCAAACGGATGGAAACGTCTTTTTCATCATCAATATGGTATTGTGTATGTGCAAATTCACATACTTTGTTCCGTAACGCTTCGATTGTGTCTACATCAAAGATGGAATCTACATCCTGAACAACGGAAGCCAAACGCTCCAATCCCATACCTGTATCAATATTCTTATGCTCTAATTCGGTATAGTTGCCGTGACCGTCGTTATCAAACTGTGTAAATACGTTGTTCCAGATCTCCATATACCGGTCACAGTCACAGCCAACTGTACAATCCGGTTTGCCACAACCGTATTTTTCTCCACGATCGTAGTAAATTTCGGAACAAGGTCCACAAGGTCCGGAACCATGCTCCCAGAAGTTATCCTCTTTTCCAAAACGATAGATCCGCTCCTTTGGAATTCCAATCTGTTTATTCCAGATGTCAAATGCTTCATCATCTTCTAAATATACAGAAGGATATAAACGATCCGGATCCATTTCCAATACTTCTGTCAGGAATTCCCATGACCATGTGATCGCTTCTTTTTTGAAATAGTCACCAAACGAGAAGTTACCAAGCATCTCAAAGAATGTACCGTGGCGGGCTGTCTTACCGACATTCTCAATATCACCTGTACGAATACATTTCTGACAGGTAGTAACACGTTTTCTTGGTGGAATCTCCTGTCCGGTAAAATATGGTTTAAGAGGTGCCATACCTGCATTGATCAATAATAAAGAATTATCATTGTGTGGGACTAATGAAAAGCTGTTCATTTTGAGATGTCCCTTGGTCTCAAAAAATTCAAGATACATTTTTCTTAATTCATTTAAACCGTATTTCTTCACAATCGTTTCCTCACTTACTATAAAAATATCGTAACCCTATTATTAAAACTTATTCTGTTTCTTTTTCTGTTTTCTTTTCCTGCTCTGCAGCCTCTAAAAGCTGTTTCTTTTTCTGCTTTACATAGCATACAACTCCGGCAACTGCAATCGCACCCAATACGATATACTTAAACGTATATGTTAACAACTCACTTATAAATGCCATATACATACCTCCATAAATTCATAGATATTAGTGTCTGTTATCTAATTCCTTTGTAATATCTTCCCATGTAACCCCACGTTCTACCATGAGAACCATACAGTGGTATAAGAAATCGGATATCTCGTATTTGATCTCTTCCGGATCCGGATTCTTTGCAGCAATCACGATCTCTGTACATTCTTCTCCGACTTTTTTCAGAATCTTATCGATTCCTTTATCAAATAAATAATTGGTGTAAGAACCTTCCTTCGGATGCAGCTTCCGGTCTGCGATCGTATTATACACCTCGTTAAATACCATCAAAGGATTGGTATTGTCATATTCCTTCTTCGCAAGCGGAGTAAAGAAACAAGTCGGATTACCGGTGTGACATGCAACCCCGATCTGCGATACCTTCGCTAAGATCGTATCCTTGTCACAGTCAATGGTAAGCTCTTTTACAAACTGGAAATGACCGCTTTCTTCGCCCTTGATCCAAAGTTTCTGACGGCTTCTCGAAAAGTATGTCATTCTGCCTGTCTCTAACGTCTTTGCATAGGACTCTTTGTTCATATATGCCATCATCAGAACTTCCTGTGTCTTGTAATCCTGGACAATGCAAGGAATCAACCCGTCAGAATTCAGCTTGAATGTATCAAAATCCAATGCACTTTCGAATGTATTTACTTCTATATTCTTACCGGCAAGGTAATGTTTTATTTGCATGATGTTAACAAATGTTTCACCTGTATATAGAATCTTATCGGCATTACTGTCCGAAATGATCTTAGCAAGCTGCTCTTCATTCATGGAATCTACATCAATCATAACCGGAATGTCTAATGCCTGTTTGATATCATAAACTCTTTGTTCCATACCCGGTGTGAAACCTAATAACCATATAGCACCTGCACCCATTTCTTCGCATTTGACAGCAAAAGATGTGACATCTACATCACTCATATCAACTGCGACACCAATCTTTTCTTGGCCAAAGCGTTCGGACATTTCCTTTACAAAATGAACATCCAATCTTGCTGCGTGTTTCATATACACCATGGATGCACCGGCATAAAGCATTTTCTTTACATCTTCTAAACGTTTGACGCCACCGCCAACGATCAACGGAACTTCCGCAGTATCCGCAATCTTTTTCATAAATTCCACATCCGGTTCTCTGTTTTCTTCAATTGCACTCATATCCATAAATGCAATCTCATCCGCACCGTTATTGGAATAATGCACTGCGGCTTCTATTGCATTTACTTTGTTTAAACCGGCAATCAGCTTCACATAACTCATAATTTCCTCCTTATAACGAACCCTTTGTTGAAAGAATGGTATCTTTCATCCGAGGATCAATCTGGGTGGCTTCATCTAATGCCTTTCCAAATGCTTTAAATGCCGCCTCAATCAAATGGTGATTGTTACTTCCGTCTAATTGTTTCAAATGCAGGTTCATTCCTGCACTGTAAGAAACTGCATAAAAGAATTCTTTTACCATCTCGGTATCAAAATATCCAACCTGATCTACCGTCAGGTTCATATCATAACAAAAATAAGGTCTTCCGGACAAATCCAATGCACATAGCATCAATGTCTCGTCCATTGGTAAGATTCTCTGCCCGTATCTTCGGATTCCTTTTTTATCTCCAATTGCTTTCTTGATCGCCTGTCCTAAAACAATTCCGGTGTCTTCTATCGTATGATGAGAATCTACATAAAGATCTCCCTTTGCAAGTACCTTCAGATCAAAGAATCCATGTCTTGCAAATGAATTCAGCATATGGTCGAAAAAACCAATCCCTGTATCAATCTTTGTCTGTCCGGAACCATCAATGTGAAGTTCTAGCTTGATATCTGTCTCGTTCGTTTTTCTTTCAATGTAAGCAATCCTGCCTGCCACTGTGCCTCTCTCCTTCCGATGTATCACAAATATTAGTAACCGCTACGGCTCATTGTATCACATAATATGGAAAAATACTATATTGTGACCAGATCAATCTTCAAACCGTACACGGATAGAATTCGCATGTGCAGTCAGTTGTTCGCTCGTAGCAAAATCAATAATATCCTGGTGAATCGGTTCTAAGGCTTCTCTCGAATAATAGATAATGCTGGATTTCTTAATGAAATCGTCCACACTAAGCGGTGAGAAGAATTTGGCAGTTCCATTCGTAGGAAGTACATGGTTTGGACCCGCAAAATAATCTCCCAAAGGTTCAGATGAATACTCACCAATAAAGATCGCTCCGGCATTTCTCACCTTCATCATAACTTCAAACGGATTCTTTGTCACAATCTCTAAATGTTCACTTGCAATATCATTTACAGCCTCAATCGCTTCATCTAACGAGTCGGCAACTAATATATATCCATAATTATCTAATGATTTCTGAATGATCTCTTTCCGGCTTAACTGTGCAACAAACTTGTCAACCTCTTCGCTTACATTCTTTGCCAGTTCTTCAGAAGTGGTTACTAAAATAGCAGATGCCAATTCATCATGCTCTGCCTGAGATAACAGATCCGCCGCAACATATCTTGCATTTGCACTCTCATCTGCCAAAACCATGATCTCAGACGGTCCCGCAATGGAATCAATGCTGACATAACCGTATACTGCACGTTTGGCAAGTGCAACAAAAATGTTACCCGGGCCAACAATCTTATCCACTTTCGGAATCGATTCTGTTCCAAAGGCTAACGCAGCAATTGCCTGTGCACCGCCTGCCTTATATATCGCATCTACACCGGCTTCGTTCGCAGCAACCAATGTTGTCGGATATACTTTTCCTTCCGCATTACAAGGTGTTGTCATAATAATATTCGGAACACCTGCTACCTTTGCCGGTACAATATTCATCAATACAGAAGAAGGATACACTGCTTTTCCGCCAGGAACATATACACCAACAGAGTGAAGCGGTGTTACTTTCTGTCCTAGCATAGTTCCGTTTTCACCGGAATCAAACCAACTGTATTGTTTCTGTTTTTCATGATATGTACGGATATTTACTAATGCTTTACGAATGACTTCTACCAGATGCGGATCTACTTCGTTATATGCCGCTTCCATCTCTTCTTTTGTCACCTTAACATTGGAACCGGTGATCTTCGCATGATCGAACTTTTCGGTATATGCAAATAACGCCTGATCTTTGTTCTCTCTTACATCATCTACGATTGCCTGTACCGTATCCGCATATTCTGTATAATTATTCGGACTTCTCTTTAACAGATCATTTAACAGATTCTCTTTTGTCTCTTTCGTCAGTTTTACAGTTCGCATCCTTTTACCTTCTTTCGTTATTGTTCATATATCAATTTCTTTAAATCATTAACAATTGTCAGAATTCTTTGCTGTTCCATCTTCAGACTAACCTTGTTCACGACCATTCTGCAGGAAAGAGGACAAACCTCTTCTAATACCGTCAGTCCGTTCTCGCGAAGAGTGGTCCCTGTCTCAACAATATCTACAATTACATCAGAGAGGTCTACGATCGGTGCCAATTCGACGGAACCGTTCAATTTGATAATCTCGACCGTCTGATTTTTCTTGGATTGAAAATAATTCTTTGCAATATTCGGATATTTGCTGGCTACACGGATGATTTCATTCTTACTAAGAATCTCTCTTGCACTTTCCGGACCGCAGACGCACATTCTGCATTTTCCGAAACCAAGATCTAATACTTCGTATATATTGTCACGATCTTCTTCTAATATTGTATCTTTTCCGACCACACCGATATCTGCTGCTCCATATTCAACATAAGTTGGAACATCACCGGCTTTTGCAAGGAAAAAACGCAGTTTCAATTCTTCGTTAGTGAAGATAAGTTTCCGTGTATCAGGGTCTTTCATTTCCTCGCATGTTATACCGATCTGCTCTAAATATGCAAGTGTCTTCTTTGCAAGTCTTCCTTTTGCCAACGCAAATGTAATATATCTCATGTCAAACCTCATTTCTGAATGCTATCATTAACAAAATTCAATGTCTTCAATCAACGCACTTCCAATATCTTCCGCAACAAAATCATATACATCCACCGTCTTATCGGATGTCAGATAAAACATGCTGGAAAAATGATTGTGTTTTCCGTATTCCGCATAATCTTTTACGTCTTTTTTCTTGGATTTGCGGATCAGTTCTACTTTTCGATCTGATTTACGAAGATGATTGGCAAATCGAATGGCATATTTCTGATATTCTATATCATACAGGATAATACTGTCTGAATTATCAATTGACACTTCTACTTTCTGACTTGTAATGGCTTTCATTAAATCCTCAATATAGAATGCAAAACCGATTGCCGGAGCATTTTTACCATACTGCTCTAACAGATTATTGTACCGGCCGCCTTTTACAACGGCATCGCCCGTTCCGAATGTATATCCACGGAACATGATTCCGGTATAATATTCATAACGGCTTAACAGCGAAAAATCAAAGCTGATATACTGCTCATATCCGGAATAGGATAATGCAGTATATACCTTTTCAAGCCGGTTGATCGCTTCTAACGAAGTTGGATTGCTGACAAGTTGCTTTGCACGTTCTAACATATCACAACCACCAAATAACTGATCAAAGCTCAGTAACACTTTCTTTACCGAATCGGATAAATTTAATTCTTTTACGAGTGATTCCAGGCCGAAGAAGTTCCGGTTATGAATATACTTGCGAATCTCTTCCGCTGTTTCTTTGGAAAGACTGGCCTCTTCTAATATTCCTTTGAAAAATTCTACTTCTCCAATCTCTATCTGGAATTCTTTAAATCCTGCCGCCAAAAAACAATCGATCACAGTAGCAATGACTTCTGCATCCGCTGCGGAAGAATCATCATTGATCAGCTCTGCACCTAACTGTGTGATCTGGTGGGATTTGCCCTGATGATTGTGGGTATTTAAAAAGGTGTCTCCCTGATAACACAAACGGATCGGCAGATCTTCTTCGCTGTAATACTTGGCTACGCATCGTGCAATACTTGGTGTAATATCCGGTCTTAATACCAATGTGTTATTATCCCGGTCAAAAAACTTGTACATCTCATTTGATGCGGCAGATCCTTTATCCTGATTGAAAATATCAAAAAACTCAAACGTTGGAGTCTCGATATCATTATAACTATATAAAGAGAGGACGTGATGCATTTTGGAAAGAACCTTTCGTTTCTTCTTGCATTCATTATCATAGATATCTCTTACTCCTTCCGGAGTGTGCAATAGTTTTTCCATCTCTTTTCTCCTTTGGTAAAATGTGGTAATTATTTCTGATATTTTGCAATATGCTTTGCAATCAATTCTTCATCTTCAAAATAATTGATCTTCATAGCAGCCTTTACATCAGCTAATGTCTTAGCCGCAACTTTTTCTGCCTCTTCACTGCCCTTCTTAAGAATATCATATACATAGGCAATATCTTTTTCGTATTCATGTCTGCGGTTGCGGATTGGCTCTAACTCTTCCTGCATTACGTTGTTGAGGAAGTTCTTAACCTTTACATCTCCTAAACCACCTCTTGTATAATGATCTTTTAATTCCTGTAAATTCGCATATTCCGGAAGATAACGTTCGAAATGTTCCGGTTTTGAAAATGCATCCAGATAAGTAAATACGGTATTACCTTCTAACTTACCGGGATCGGTGATCTTAATATGATCCGGATCGGTATACATACTCATGATCTTATTTTTGATCTCATCCGGTTCCTCTGATAAATAAATACAGTTGCCTAATGATTTACTCATCTTTGCCTTTCCGTCAATTCCCGGAAGTCGCAGACAGGCTTCGTTCTCCGGAAGAAGAATACTTGGATCAGTCAAAGCTTCTCCATATACACTGTTAAACTTATGTACGATCTCCTTTGTCTGTTCGAGCATCGGCATCTGGTCTTCCCCTGCCGGAACTGTAGTTGCCTGAAATGCGGTAATATCTGCTGCCTGGCTGATCGGATATGTAAAGAAACCAACCGGAATACTTGTTTCAAAGTTACGCATCTTAATCTCTGATTTTACGGTTGGATTTCTCTGTAAGCGGGAAACGGTAACTAAATTCATATAATAAAATGTCAATTCCGTAAGTTCCGGAATCTGTGACTGAATTAAGATTGTCGATTTGTCCGGATCAATTCCACAGGCGAGATAATCAAGTGCAACTTCTATGATATTCTCACGAACCTTTTCCGGATTATCTGCATTATCGGTCAATGCCTGTGCATCTGCGATCATAATATATATCTTGTCATATTCTCCTGAATTCTGTAATTCTACTCTTCGTTTCAAAGAACCTACATAATGTCCTACATGTAACCGTCCGGTTGGTCTGTCTCCTGTTAAAATAATCTTTGACATTGTTTCTCTCTCCTTATAATCTGTAACAATTGTGCATAGCACATCTTACATAATAACAAATTCTGAATAATTATTCAAGTAATGGGTATATCAATTCATAATTCTCACATGATATGGATTCTCATTTATCCCGATCTGCCAGATCAATATTGATTGCTTCCAAATAATGAACAAGGGCAGCCCCTTCTGAATGTATAAAATAACGGGGATCTAATTCTTCATATTTGAAGTTCTTTGCATGCCCATCGCGTGTGATCCGCTCCACATATTCTGCCAGAACACGATAAGGCAGATAATAAAATTCATTTCTTGTGGTAAAATAGATCAATAAAAAACTGATCCCTCCCTGTTGTTCAAAACGTTTCATAAACTGCATCTGATGTTCATGTATATTCTGCATCGGAAAGGTATCCTTATGACATTCCTTTGCATCAAAGCAGATTGGAACAGACTGCGCCACCCCGATATAATCCACGGTAGAATCCTTTTCAAAATAGGCCAGCGTAATGTGTCTGGTCGCTTTGTCGATCTCGATCGGTGTGATCGGTGTCGGAATCTTCTGAACCAAAGCAAGTCCTTTTTCGATATATAGTTCATTTGTTGCGTTAATGAGTTCCTCGAATGTTGAACCCCGAAGCCCTCTTGAATTCCATGTTGCCACTGTATTGCCTCTTTCTATAACATCTTTTTCTCTAAGTCTTCTTTGGACTGAATAGAATCAAACATTGCGTAAATTGCCTGTAAAAACGGTTCCTCGGGCATTGCAGTAAAACTTTTTCCGGCCAGCACATTGTCTATGTCCTCCGGAAAATGAATATAAAATGCATGCAGTAACTGATGCCGTATGCCAAACGCACTCTTTATATATGCATTGACGGATTTAAGTCCGTATTTTCCATCCCCGATGATCGGATGTCCGACACTTTTTAAGTGAGCACGGATCTGATGGGTTTTTCCTGTCACAAGTTTTACTTTCAACAGAGTGAAATCTTCTTTTCCACTTTTTCCATGTGCAAGCGGTTGATACTGTGTCTCAATAAAAGCAGCCTCCTGATATCCATTTGCCAATGCCTCTTCCTTTGTCCGGAAGATCACAACCTGATTGTGGTTTTTCTTCTTACACAGGAATCCTTTTATTGTTGTCGCCTGACTGACTGTTCCACAGACGATCGTCAGATAATATTTATCAATCGTTCGTGCCTTTAATACACGCGAAAGCATTTGTGTTCCTTTTAAAGACATGCCCGCTAAAATGATTCCACTCGTATTGCGATCAAGGCGATTACACACCGAAGGGGTAAACAACGATAGCGAACCACCTTTCCATTTGTAATATTCTACAATCTGTTCATTTAACGAATAGTCCGAGGCAACCGCCTTTTGGGACAAGATGCCGGAAGGTTTGTTGAGAATCAGAACATCTTCATTTTCATAAAGAATTGGTATCTGTTTTAACGGATCTGATTTTTCAAATTTGTGGCAAGATGTACTCATCTGCGGAATCATTCCATCCTTGCGAAAATTACATATGGTTTCATCCGACATGTAGATCTGAATCCGGTCACCGGCTTTTAAGATTTCGCTGCCATCCGCTTTGCCATTGTTATATTTGATATTCTTCTTTCGCAGCATTTTATATAAAAAGCTCTGTGGGGCATTATCTAAATATCTGCCAAGAAATTTGTTCAGGCGTTGTCCTTCTGAAGAACTTTCAATCTTTATCTCCTGCATTCCCGTTACTCCTCTATACAACTGTTCATAAATACATACGCCGATCCTTACGCTTATACATGCGGGAGCAGCATGGATGCGGCATAGACCAATTTCATCGGTATTCCATAAATGGACAACTTCTTTTTGTTGCCGGCATCGGTCAACGCTTTTCTTACGACCGGTTCCGGCTTGACCATAACAAGTTTTTTAAATGGATTATAGGATCGTCCTTTGTTTGCAATTTCTAAAAATTCTGTATCGACCGGTCCCGGACAGACAATTGTCACAGCAATACAACGGTCCCGCAGTTCTGCCTGTAATGCCATTGAAAAGCGGAGAACAAATGTCTTAGATGCCGCATATACTGAAAATTCCTTTTGTGGGAAAAATGCAGAAGCAGAACACATCTGAATGATCCGGCTGTGTTTGGACATATATGGCAGTACCGTATGTGTTACCGCAGTCAAAGCCCGTGCGTTCAGATCGATCATATTCACTGCTTCTGTCCGGGTAATTCCAGCAAACACACCACTGCGTCCGACACCTGCCGCATTCACAAGCATTCGTACATCCGGCTGTTCGGTTTCTAATATCCGGTCAAGTTGTTCCCATGCAGATTCCCTGCACAGATCCAGACAAATGCATCTGACATTGCATCGCATTACATTTTCCGCCAACAGATTCAATCGATCCTCTCTGCGTGCGATCATCCAAATTTCGTGAATATGATGCATGTTCCGGTCAATCTGTCGTACAAATTCCCAGCCCATTCCGGAGGAGGCACCCGTAATAATAGCAACTGCTTTACTCATCTACATCCACCTCCAGCCCGGTAAGTATTTGTTCTTGATCGTTCCTCTTGTGTTCTTGCCGAAACCTAACGGATAATTATCCACGCAGATCAGACAGATGCCATCTTTTATAAGAGATTCTTCTTCTGCTGCCAATTCAATGGTTTCGCCCTTCAGATAACGGATCACACGGTCATCTTCTGCCGGTAATTTCAGTGTGTTGGCAAATTCATTTTCGTGTAAAAACATTGCAAGCGACTGGCTTGGTTCAAATCGGTTCTTTTTCATGTCCCCCATGTACAGCCCACAACGAAGAATCCGAAGACCTTTTACATACGGCATCTTTTGAGGAATATAAAATACACGCTCTTTCTGGACATCAATTCTTGACATGTCAAACGGATAGTCCAGACGATGAATAAATTCCTCTGCCTCCTTGCTTAGCTTGTCTTTTGAAAATACATACTCCGACACCGGCTGCACGACTGCCTGACCCTCCGGAATTCTTTTATGCACCAATGCAACAAAATGACCTTCGCCCTTTATCCGATGTGGCCATAGGCGGCGGCATTTCTTCAAGTCCTCATTATTGGTATTGCCCCATTCCACATGTCCGGTATCAAATCCGTCAAACATTGGCAGTTCGACAAGTTCAAGGGAATCATCCAGCGATAAGAGATATTCGATGGACTGTTCATTTTCTTCCTTCGAGAACGTACAGGTGGAATATATGATCATTCCACCCGGTTTTAACATGGTAACCGCTTCTTTGAGTATTGAGCGTTGAAGCCCGACAAACAAATCCACTCCATTGCTTTCCCAGGCTTTCGTCATATTATTCTGCTTGCGGAACATTCCTTCTCCGGAACATGGTGCGTCAATTAAGATCTTATCAAAAAATGCCGGAAAACGATTCGCAAGTGTGTTGGGCGGCTCACTTGTCACCAAAACATTGCCTACTCCAAATACTTCAATATTTTTAAGAAGTGCTTTTGCTCTGGAATTGCTGATATCATTCGTTATCAGAAGTCCGGAGCCGTTTAATCTGGCGGCCAATTCTGTTGATTTGCCTCCCGGCGCCGCACACAGATCCAATACAACATCTCCTTCCTCGATTGGAAACAGACTTGCTGTTGTCATGGCTGACGGCTCCTGTATATAATATAGTCCGGCAAAATAAAACGGATGTTTTGCCGGTTTTTCGCCTTTTTCGTAATAAAAACCATTCGGGCACCATGGAACCGGTGTCAGGTTATATGGCGAAATCTTCAAGAATTCGTCTACCGGGATCTTTGCAGTATTTACACGAAGTCCCTGATAGGATTCTTCGCTAAAAGAGGCCAGATAATTCTCATAATCTGACCCGAGCATCTCTTTCATTTTTGTTTCAAATGCAACTGGTAATTCCATACCATCCTCCGATTGTAATAAAATGTTCTAGCTCATTCTTTAAGCAAGGCTTTGCGCCTTATATCCTTCTGAAATAATATCCAACTGCTTGGAAAAACGTTCTAACTGTTCCAGATCTCCGGATTGATATACCTTATAAAATTCATCTTGAATCTTCAAGACCTCTCGTTTGTTTGCAACCTTAAACAGATTCTGAATATTGATCAGTATGTCGGATACTAATGTCGCCTTGATCTGGAATATATTCTGTGCATCCATAATCTCATCACGCACAGAACCCATTTCTTCATCAAGTGTTATGATCGCATTCGATGCACTTAACAAACGCTCTTTGATATGCTCCGGCATATTCCCTTTATATTTGTATTGCAGGGAATGCTCAATCGTTGCCCAGAAGTTCATGGCAAGCGTACGGATCTGGATCTCTGCCTGAATACGTTTCGTTCCATCTAACGTATATACATCATAATATATGATCATATGATAACTTCGATAACCGCTTTCTTTCATGTTATGAATGTAATCCTTCTCCTGTATTACTTCCATATCTGTACGGTTATGTATAATCTCTACTACCTTCTCAATATCCTCTACAAACTGACACATAATACGAATTCCTGCCATATCCGAAATGCGATCATCAATCTCTTCAATTGCAATATTCTTTTTTTGCATCTTATCCAGAATACTGGATATCTTCTTTACCCGTCCGGTTACCTGCTCAATCGGTGAATACAATCCCGCATTCCGATATTCCTCAATAATGTGGTTAAATTTTACGATCAATTCATCCACTGCCAACCGGTAAGGATCTAATATCTCCCTCCAAAGTTGAATCTCCATAGTAACGTCACCTCTTATACTATTCTATTTTTTTACATCACATATCATTTGCACAATTATAATTATTGTACCATATCTGTTTATAAAAGGAAAGAATTACTATTCTTCGATTTTCAACAAATACGGATACGGATCGACAGCTATTTCATCTGTTCCATCCTGATAATAAATACCAAAATGAAGATGAACCGGAAATTTCCCTTTTGTTCCTTCCTCTCCCTCTCCGGTACTTCCCATAAAACCGATCCATTCTCCTGCCTGAACCTTTTTACCGACCTCCATTCCACCTGCATAGGACGACAGATGTGCATAGTAATAATAGATTCCGGACGGGGCGGTAATTCCTATCCGGTAACCGCCTAAATACAACCATCCGATATTCGTAACCTCTCCGTCTGTTGCACTCACAACCGGAATTCTTCCTTCTGTATTTTGTGTATCTAACAGATCGCATCCTTCATGGTTTCCCTGTATCCGTCCTGCTCCATACGAATCCTCGTATGTTATCTCCGAGCGAAATGCGGCAGGAACCGGAAAAGTATGAAGGTCTGAAATGATCGTGCGATTTAGCTGTTTCTTCTGTTGCTTTACTTTTCCTGCATGATGAACGGACCGTCCAATCTTCACATTCAAAGAAACAATGATTACTGCCTGCAATAACAGGATCAGAATAATAACTCCTATAACTGTGATATTCCGCTCTTTATAACGAACATGCATAACAAAACCCTCCACACAACAATGTATGTATGGAGGGCGCTATTCATACGACAAATCCTGTATAAATTACAGTTCCATTTTAATTCTTTGAATAATATAATTTGCTTTTTCGTATACATCTAACGGATCCACCGGAAGGTGATAGGTGCCGTTCGCATACAGAATATTTCCGGCAATCATGGTCATCAGAACATTTTCATTGCTTCCGCTGTAGATCAGATTATTCACAAAATGATTCATCGGCTGCATATTCGGTTTTAACAGATCGATCAATACCAGATCTGCCTGTTTTCCTTCGGCAATTGCGTTGCAGTCTGATAATCCTAACAGATTAGCACCATTAACGGTTGCCATTCTAAGAACCTGTTCCGGTGATACTGCCGAAGCGTTGTGGTATTTGACTTTTTGCAGTGTTGCCGTCAGATACATTTCTTTGAAAAAATTCAAGTTGTTATTACTTGCCGGGCCATCCGTTCCGATCGCTACCGGGATATTTTCTTTCACATACTCTGTCACCGGAGCAATGCCGCTTGCTAATTTCAAATTCGAAGATGGATTCGTAACAACATATATACCTTTGTTCTTTAATACCTCTCGATCCTCAATGCCGGTATACACCAGATGATGCCCCGCACCACCATGATCAAATAAACCGATCTTATCCATCAGGCAAACCGGTGTCATACCATAACGTTCGACACAGTCCTGCACTTCTTTTTCTGTCTCGCTGTTATGCATATATACCGGTGCTTTATAATCATGGGATAATACCGCGATTGCTTCGAGCAACTCTTTGCAACAGCTATACTCCGAATGAAAACCAAGCCGGTAATCCACCAGCGGATCACATTGGTGAAATTCCTTATAGTCATTCTCTAATGTACGGATTGCATCAGGAACATCTTCTTTGGAAGCACCAAATACCGTACCCGATAGTACAACACGATATCCAAGTTCTTTGCATGCTTTTGCAATTCTATCCGGATGAAAATACATTTCAAAACTTGTTGTAATTCCGCCACGGATATATTCCAACACAGCAAGCTGCATCAATGTATATACATCCTCTTCCTGCAATCTGGCTTCCGCAGGAAAGATCTTCTGATTCAGCCAATCCTGCAGCTGCATATCATCGGCATAGGATCTCAAAAAAGTCATCGGACCATGTGCATGACAATTTTTAAATCCGGGAATTAAGAGATTACCCATACAGTCAATCTGCTGGTCAAATCTTTCTTCGGAAAGCGCAACGGGTGTATCTTCCGGTATCACCCACTCGATCCGGTCCTTGTTCACCCAGACTTCACCGAAAAAAACAGGATCATTTTCTAACATTGTCAAAATTCTTGCATGGTATAATCGAATCCGCATATTCTCACACCCTTTATAAATTCGCAATCACATGTTTTACAAGTTGTTGGAACATTGGTGCTGCCTGATCTGCAGCTTCTTTTACCTCTTCATGACACAAAGGTTTATCACTGATTCCTGCAGCAAGATTAGAGATAAAGGAAATACCGCATATCTGCATTCCCATATGATTCGCAGCGATAGCTTCCACTGCGGTGCTCATTCCCACGGCAGAAGCACCTAACGCTTTACACATTCTGATCTCAGCCGGTGATTCATAACTAGGTCCCGTCAATTGCAGATATACACCTTCCTGTAATGGAATATTTAACTCCTTTGCACTTTTTCGGATGCAATCCTGTAACGAGCGGTTATAAATCTCGCTCATATCCGGAAAACGTACACCGAACCTGTCCTCATTCCTGCCTAAAAGAGGATTGGGAACAAAGCAGGAAATATGATCCGTAATAAGCATGAGATCCCCACAGGAAAATCCATCACCAAGTCCACCTGCAGCATTGGTCAGAAACAGAATCTCCGCACCCATTTCTTTCATCAAACGTACCGGAAGCACTACGTCTTCCATGGAATATCCTTCATAGTAATGGACACGTCCCTGCATGATCACAAGCGGTGTCTTGCCGATATAGCCAAACACAAAACGTCCTTTGTGTCCTGCAACGGTCGATTGTGGGAAATCTGTAATCTCCGAATATGCAATTGTCGCTGTTATCTCGATCTGTTCTGCCAGATCCCCAAGCCCTGAACCTAACACCAGGGCAACCTTTGGCTGAAAATCCGTTATCTTTCGTACACATGCAAGACAACGTTCTACACGATCTGCTTTTTCACCCATATAATAACCTCCCGTTTCTTCTTTTGAAAATATCATTTTCAAAGATTATTTTCTGTTTTCATTATCCCAGAAATATACGATAACCGGATCGCCAAGTTCATAATTCTGGTACAATGTCTTTGCAAGATCAAGCGGAAGGTTCACACATCCATGTGATCCGCTATAATAATAGATACTTCCGCCATACTGACTTCTCCAACCGGCTGCATCATGAAGACCGATTCCGCCATTAAACTGAATCCAGTATGTAACCGGCGATTCGTAAGAATATTCATAGGTTGTCGTTGTTTTCTTAACTTTCTTTCCTTTTTTATTCTTTTTCGTTTCCGTTTTGGTAACCGGTACCTTTTCTCCACGAAGTACCGTTGGACTTAATTTATCCTGAATCTTATATAATCCAATACAGGTTCCCATACCGGCAGCTTCTTTACCGGATACACAATCTCCTTTTGCAATCAGCTTACCATCTTTATAACCAAATACTTTTTGTTCAGAGAGATTTACTTCAATATAGGTATCACCAATATCATTATCCCCTTTTAAAGAAATCCCTTTTTCATCAAATACAACATCTACAGTTGTTGACTTTCCGGCTTTTAATGCTTTGATCAAAGCATCTTCCGTCTCTTCCTGATTCATCTTATAACCAAATGCATCCCCATGCACTTTTACTTTCTTATCGTTAAATGATGTCGTAAATGTCCGGTCTGTTCCTAATGTATCGTATTCCTCTGCTAATTTGGCAACATATTTCTTAACTTTCTGTTCAGAGAGCTCGTAAGAATCTCCTTTTTTCTCTAATACATTCTCATACAGATCCATACCCGGTTCTAACGTAAGATCATCTAACTGCAGCTTGATATTGCAATCTGCATATTTCCCCAGGGCTTTTAATTCTGTTGCCAGTTCCTCATCGTCAGAATATACCTCAGGCAATTCATAACAGCCTGAATCTTTCAGATTGACGGAAGACTGTACTGTTTTCAAATTCTCTTCTACAACAGTTTTAAATGATTTTTCTTTGATCGTTGTTCCGAGAACTTCTTTTACGATCGTAAACTTTCCGTCTTCCACACCAACATAAGCGTCTTCCGGTGCTTCCATCTTCTTTTTATTGAGAATCTTCATGTCCTTGTAGACATCCTGTAATTCGTCCTCATCCCATGTTGCATCCGCAGACACCTGGTATTCATGATGCTTGAAGTAATTAACAAACCAGATATACGGTTTCTGCTCCTGCAAACATTTCTTAAAATCATCATGCAGCACAATCTTCATCGATATGTCTTTTCCGTTGATCATTACTTTTTCATTATCAATCGTTTCCAACGTTAATGCATAATTCGTATAAAACTGATCCAGTGTACTTTGGGCAGTCGCTGCATTCATACCGGATACTGCAATACCATTGATCGTCACGTCGGAATAATAATGTCCCGAAAAATAGACAAATCCCGCAATATACGCAATCAACAATACGCCAACGATACTTCCAAGCACAATTCCTAAGCCTTTCTTTTTGCTCTTTGGTTCAGACGGCCTGGTTTCCGGCTGTTGCTCCTTTGCTTTTTGTGCTGCTTCCTTCGCTTCAGCAATACGCTTACTCTGTGTAAGTGCCTTGTTGGAAACATCCGGATTCTTCTCAGAATCTTTCTCCTCAGCTTTTGCTTCTTTCTCCGGTTTCTTGTCAGCCTCTTTCTTCTCGTCTTTTGCTTCTTCCTCCGGTTTCTTGTCAGCCTCTTTCTTCTCGTCTTTTGCTTCTTTCTCCGGTTTCTTGTCAGCCTCTTTTTTGTCAGCTTTTACTTCTTTTTCCGGTTGCTTGTCAGAATCTTTCTTCTCGTCTTTTACTTCTTCCGGTTCTTTTTTAGATTCTTCCTTATTTGCTGCATTCATTTTCTCAGCTTCTTTTACAACATCAATTACATCATCCATTTCCTTCATTCCTGATCTCCCTCGTATGTATCATCGTTATATTTATATCTATCATTGTTTCAAAACGACCAGAATAATCTCCGGAACGTTATTCACACGAATTTTAAATGTGTGATTCCCCAAGCCACCACTTAATACCATATATTTCCCATTTCTCTCAAATAATCCTTTGTCATAACGTGGAAATATTCGAATTAACGGAGATATTACCCCTCCTAAGAACGGAATTCGTATCATTCCACCGTGAACATGCCCGGAAAAAGTAATATCCGCACCCCATGCGGCATACTCTTCAAAATATTCCGGATTATGTGCCAGAAATATATGAAAAGAATCCGGATCGCACGTACCAAAAAGCTGTTCTAAGTATTCCGGTGGCATTTGGGTGCGAACCCATCGTCTGTATAACTCCGGTGTCAGATTCAATCCGTGTAAGAATATCCGGTCTCCGTTTTTTTCATAAGTTTCTGTCCGGTCAAGTAACATATGAATCCGCGGATCGAGCCGGTTACGGAATGTTTCCCACATATCTTTGTATGTGTCCGTATAAATGCTTGCCCGCAATTCATGATTCCCCATACTGAAATATACCGGTGCAATATCACACAGCGCATTCATTGTATCTGCCGCAAACAAAACATTCTGATCCGGTTTGCCGACGATCATATCACCCGTTACTACTATGATATCCGGTTCGCAGCATTTTAACCGTTCAAACAATATTTCATTGGCCGGACCAAAGCATGCATTATGCAAATCCGATAACTGTGCAATTCGAAATCCCTGAAATCCACTCGGAACCCGCCGATTCTTTATTGTATATTCCGTCACAACCAGTTTACGGTTCTCGATATAACTGATCAGACAGATCATCAAAATACACACAATTAGAAGTATACTAATTATTAGCAATATGTTCAAGCCTATTTTCATTATAATCTCCTAAAGTATAATTATATATATGAGGTATGTCAAAAAGCATTAATAGATATTCACATAACGTTGTAATATCCGGATAAATGCATGATGAAATTGTTGTTCTTCTATATTCTCCTCTGCTATCAGATCCACGCATCCAAGAACGGTACCGTCTAAAGAATATTCGATCTTTGCCACAACATCGCCCTTTTTGAAAGGAGCCTGATCCTTTACAGTGATCTGTTTCTTTTTGATCTGTTTGGTATCTACTGTCTGTGTAAATACATAATGGAATGAAGTGGCAGGTTTGACCTGAATCGTGTGCTGTACACCGTCTTTGATTGCAATCCGGCATTCCTTCGCCGAAACAACATCATCTTCATACACTTTACAATTTGCAAAACCATAATCCAACAATCGGGCAGCATCTGCATATCGGATCTCTTTTGTCTCAGAGCCCATCACTACTGCGATTAATGTCATGCCATTTCTTGTTGCCGTTGCAGACATGGAAAAACCGGCAGCCGAGGTGTATCCGGTTTTTAATCCGTTTGCCCCTTCGTATTTCTTTAAGAATTTGTTGGTATTCGCAAGTCCGAACTCAGACTCTCCCTTTTTCGTCTTATGTATGATCGTGTCCATCCATATCGTAGAATATTCGGTTACTTCCGGATGCTTTAACAATAAATGTCTGGATAAGACTGCAATATCCCTTGCACTCATCACATGTCCGTCCGCCTCTAATCCACACGCATTTTCGAAGTGTGTGCTAGTCATCCCGAGTTCTTTTGCTTTCTGATTCATCCGGTCTACAAATGCAGGCTCACTTCCGGCAATCGCTTCTCCCATTGCGACTGCTGCATCATTCGCTGATGAAACGATCATACATTTTAACATATCCCGAACAGTTTGTGTTTCACCCACTTCAAGATATACCTGACTGCCTCCCATACCGGCGGCATGTTCCGACACGGTTATCGTATCCTCTAATGAGAACTTTCCGTCATCTATTGCATCAAATGCCAGCAACATCGTCATAATCTTTGTGACAGAAGCTGGTCTTCTTGCTGTATCGGCATCTTTTTCATATAATACTGCCCCGCTATTCAGTTCCATTAACAAAACCGATGGAGAAGTAATATCGAGAGTCACATCTTCCGAACCTTTGGATTGTTCAGAAGATGTCTCCTCTGTTGCAGATGTTGCATGGACTGATAATGCGTTACAGGTTGGAATACTCATAACAACTATCAGACCGATTGCCAACATGTTTTTTATAATCCTTGTCATATTCATTACTGACTGCCTAATCCGCTTTGTTCCATTCTATTACATAGATCCTCATTATATGACAGACCGCTATAAGTTTTCTTTTGTAATCACTTCATATACAACCGGGTTAGAATCCGGTCTGTGCTCTGATAAAGTATAAGCACCCATAAAACGTTTTTTAGCTGCGGTTAATTTATCCTCATCATTACCATATAATACCGCTACACAGTCATCTTTTTCAACAAGATCTCCCAAATGTTTGCCAAGACGGATACCAACAGTCAGATCGATCACGCTGTCTTTTGTCTGTCTGCCACCACCTAAGATCAAAGAAGTCATACCGATCTCCTGATTGTCACAAGCTGCCAGATATACAGCCTCCCCGGTCTGACCATGATATTGCATAAGATCCGCTCCGGATACCTCAACCATGAGAGAGGCTTTATCAAAATGATCAAAATGATCAATACAGGAAATATCCCCTCCCTGCGCAGATACAAATTCTTTCATCTTCTCTAACGCTTTTCCGGAAGCAATAGCCTCTTCGATCAGATCTGCTGCAGCCGCTTTCGTAGCTGCTTTCTTCGCCGCTAAAAGCATATAGCAGGCTAACGTTTGGGATACTTCCATCAACCTTGCTTCTCCCTGTCCATGCAAGCATTCAACCGCCTCCTGCACCTCGAGTATGTTACCTACTGCATTCCCCAGTGGTTCATTCATATCTGTAATAATCGCCGTGGTGTCTTTTCCTGCCATTGTTCCGATTGCTACCATTGTCTTAGCAAGCAGTCTAGCATCTTCTATCGTCTTCATAAAGGCTCCTGTTCCGACCTTTACATCCAATACAATGGCATCTGCACCGGCTGCTAATTTCTTACTCATAATACTTGCCGCGATCAGACTGACATTGTCAACCGTTGCCGTTACATCCCGCAATGCATAGATCTTCTTATCCGCAGGTGCAAGATTAGCAGTCTGTCCGACAATTGCAAGACCAACCTCATTTACCTGCCGGATAAAATCCTCCTCCGGAATCGATGTGCAAAATCCTTTAATTCCTTCCAGCTTGTCTATTGTTCCGCCGGTATGCCCTAACCCACGTCCGCTCATTTTGGCAACCGGAACACCAAGACTTGCAAGAATTGGTCCAACGATCAGACTGGTTTTATCTCCTACGCCTCCGGTAGAATGTTTATCCACCTTGATTCCGTGAATACCGGACAGATCTAACCGGTCCCCACTATCTGCCATTGCCATGGTAAGGTTTGTAGTCTCTTCATGATCCATTCCCTGAAAATAAACCGCCATTAAAAATGCCGACATCTGATAATCCGGAATACTTCCATCCGTAAATCCGGTTACCATATACTGTATCTCTTCTTCTGTCAGAGCGTTCCCATCTCTTTTTTTCATAATGATATCGTATGTGTTCATAAGAAGTCCTCCTTCTAACAATCGATCAGTTTCTTCTTAACGCTTGTACCGATCGGCAATGGTTGCACTCCGAAATTATCCGCAATGGTTGCTCCGATATCTGCAAATGTGTCAAGAATTCCTAGATCTACACCATGTTTCATTCCTTTGTGATACATTAATACCGGAATATATTCTCTCGTATGATCTGTTCCTTTATAGGTCGGATCGCACCCGTGGTCGGCATTAATGATAAGAAGATCGTCCTCATGCATCTTAGCAAAAATACGATTTAATTCTTCGTCAAATGTTTCCAGTCCTTGCGCATATCCCTCTACATCTCTGCGATGTCCCCAGGTAGAATCAAACTCTACCAGATTCGTAAAGATCAATCCTTCATATTGTGTATCCATAAAGTCCAATGTCTTGTCAATTCCATCCACATTACTCTTTGTATGCACGCTGTCACCGATTCCAACACCACAGAAGATGTCGTGAATCTTACCAACTGCAGCCACCCGGTATCCGGCATCTTTTAAATATGGCAACAAACTATTGACAGATGGTTTCAATGAAAAATCTCTCCGGTTAGCAGTTCTTACATATCTTCCGGCTTCCTTTACAAATGGTCTTGCAATCACTCTGGCAACTGCGTTCTCTCCGGTTAATAATCCTCTGGCAGTCTCACATATCCGGTATAATTTCTGAACCGGAATGACATCCTCATGTGCAGCAATCTGGAATACAGAATCAGCAGATGTATATATGATCGGATAACCGGTCTTAAGATGTTCATCTCCTAATACGTTGATGATCTCTGTTCCACTTGCAACCCGGTTGCCCAGATATCCTTTGCATCCGGTCTGTTCTAGGAATTGCTGCATGATCTCTTCCGGAAAACCATCCGGATAAGTCGGAAACGGCTGTTTGGTCTCAATTCCGGTCATTTCCCAATGACCGGTCGTTGTATCTTTTCCCATAGAGATCTCTCTTGCTTTTCCATATGCACCGATCGGTACGGTGTCTTTTTTCGGAAGGGAAGTTCCTGTAATGGAAAACAATCCCAATCGTTCCATATTCGGTACGTGAAGATATCCCCGTTTCCTGATTATATTCCCAATCGTATCTGCTCCAACATCGCCAAATGCTTCAGCATCCGGAGCTTCCCCAATTCCCACGCTGTCAATAACAATCCATATCACTCTCCTAAACATATCAATCCCTCCAATCATTCTCCATAAATCCAACACATTGTTATTATACACTATTTTGCAAAGAATCCGCAACTTAAAGTGGATGAACATACACTGTAATCTGATGCAAAAATGGCATATACAGATATGATCCGTTCTGTATATGCCATTCATATTCTAATAGTGAAATGATCCTTTTATAGGAGATCTGCCATCTCCAATAAGAGACGTTCTGATTTGTCCCAGCCAAGACAAGGATCTGTGATAGATTTACCATAGCAGCCGGCTCCGATTGCCTGATTACCATCCTCAATATATGATTCAACCATAACACCTTTTACAAGTTTGGCAACATCTTTGCTGTGACGCATACTATGGAGAATCTCTTTTACGATACGAGGCTGTTCTGCCCATTTCTTTCCGGAATTATTATGGTTGGCATCCACGATAACTGCCGGATTCTTCAGTGTAGAAAACTTCTCATACGACTCATGCAGCATGATCAGATCTTCATAATGATAATTCGGAACAGATACTCCGTGACGGTTTAATGAGCCACGAAGGATACAGTGTGTCAACGGATTGCCGTCAGACTTTACTTCCCATCCGGATGTCATAAAGGTATGAGACGACTGTCCTGCAACACATGAATTCATCATAACGGAAAAGTCACCAGATGTCGGATTCTTCATTCCGACCGGAACATCAATGCCGGATGCGATCAAACGGTGGGACTGGTTCTCAACAGAACGGGCACCAATTGCAACATAAGATAAGATATCAGACATGTATGGCCAGTTGTCAGAATATAACATCTCATCTGCTGCGGTCAATCCTGTCTCGGCAATTGCATCAATATGCATCTTACGGATAGCTTTTAATCCTTCAATAAAATTCGGCTTTTCTTCCGGATTCGGCTGATGCAGCATGCCCTTGTATCCGGAACCGTTTGTTCTTGGTTTATTCGTATATATTCTTGGAATGATCAGAATCTTATCCTTGATCTTCTCCTGTACTTTGGCAAGACGGGTAATATAATCTAATACTGCTTCTTCATTATCCGCAGAACATGGTCCGATAATAGCAAGAAACTTATCCGACTCTCCGGTAAATATCTTCTTAATCTCATTGTCTCTTTCCTGTTTTACTTTTACCAACTGCTCACTCATTGGATATAATTTCTTGATCTCTTCAGCAGAAGGTACCTGGCAAATATAATGTAAACTCATAATTCAAGCACTCCTTTGTGTATGTTTCTCAATTCTTTTTAGTAGTTTAGCACGTTAAAGTCTAAAAGTCAACTGTTTGATACATAAAATATCGAAACAGAATATTTTTCAGTATATAGGAATATGTCAGCAGTGTTTTATTCTCTTTTGCATATAAAGGTAACATCTTGTACGGTTGTTTATCAATCTCAACTATGATCTTACCTACAGTCTCACCTTTTGTCACCGGCGCTTTGATGCTGCCTGGTACTTTTACCTGAAATGATACATTCTCACCTTGTTTCAAGAGCAACGAGACACTTTCCGCCACATAAGGTGTAATCGTTCCGCCTTCTATACTGTCAAACACTTGTATTGCGCCAAATTCCGTTCCTTTTCGGACAACTTCTTTTCTCTGGTATGCTTTTGATCCATAATCCATCAGACAGATCGTGTCTTTCCATTTGAATGTTTTATTCGGCGGCCATCCGCTTGCTAACACCACACTTACCAGACGGCGATCCTCTTTTTGCACTGCACCAACAAAACAATATCCTGCGTTACCTGTAAATCCGGTCTTGATTCCAATTGCCCCTTCATAGGATGTCAGAAAACGGTCTTTGTTATTCAAAGTAAAATTCCGCCCGGTTGCCTGTTCATGAAACGAATAAGTTGGTGTCTGTATAATTCTACAAAATTCTTCATTTTCAATCGCACCGCTTGCGATCAGTGCAAGATCATATGCAGTCGTATAGTGATCTTTATCATCTAATCCGTTCGGTGTAACAAAATGGGTGTTATCTGCTCCAAGTGTCTTTGCTTTCTCATTCATCAGTTGCGAAAATCCTTCCACACTCCCACCGATATGTTCTGCAATTGCCACTGCACTATCATTATGTGACTCCAACATCAAGGAATACAACAGATCCCCCAGACGATATTGTTCACCCGTTTTCATGCCAAGCTTAACCTTCGGCATGGATGCTGCATATTCCGATACCGTAACCACGCTATCCGGATTGCCCTGTTCAAGTGCAACCAGCAAAGTCATAATTTTGGTTGTGCTTGCCATCGGAACTTTGGTATAGCCATCCTTTTGGAATAGCACCCGGCGGTCATCCGCATCCATCAACAATGCATATTTTGCATGCAGCGTATCCGGTTCCTTAATCATCGTTTGTGCATTTGCCGGATAACTGTCATCCGTATGCTCCACAACCTCTTCTGCCCATTCAGCGGGATATGTTACATAATCCTGATCCGTCTCCTGCGGTGCAGTCATTTTATCAAGGGGATAAATGATCGCACAGCCGAGCACTAAAAAACTGGCAAATATCCATAATGCAGCCGGATCTTCTATGTACTTGGAAAATACAGAAGAAATGATATTACGAGCGTTAGACGATTGAAAAAATGACATATCTTTCCACATAATCTGTTATCACAGTAGTATATGTCCGAATGAGATCATTTATGAATATTACAGGAATCAATCCTTTACCGGTGCAAAGGAAAGCTGTGCCTCTTCCATCGCCTGCTGCTTAAAGTCTTCAATCTTGTCCGGTGTGATCGTCGGCAATTCATCCGTAGACTGAACACCAAAGCTCCTTAAAAAATCGTCAGTTGTACCAAACAGAATCGGCCGTCCTGCCGCATCTAATCGTCCTACTTCATGAATCAGATTGTACTCAACTAACTTGTTCACTGCATGGACGCAGGATACTCCACGAATCGCCTCGATCTCCTGTCTTGTGATCGGCTGTTTATATGCAACAATGGATAACGTCTCCAACAACACATCGGTCAATACATGTTTCTTTGGAATATTCACAACTTTTACCAGTGTGTCATAATAATCCGATTTGGTACACATTTGAAAGGAATCTTCCAATTCGATAATTCTTACACCACGATCGACACTATCATACTTGTCCATCATGTTATGAATGATCTTCACAACGGTAGCGGTATCCATATCTAACGCTTTTGCAATCCGGTCCCGTTCTACTGCTTCCCCTACCGAGAACAGTATTGCTTCAATTCTTCCCTCTATTACATTGATATCCTGTTCCATTTATTCTTCTCCTGTTTCACTGCCTGTCTCTTGATGCTCTTCTTCCGTAACTGCCGCTTCGTCCGGATCATCAGCAAAAGTCACTTCATCCTCTAACTGTTTCTCACTCTCTGATGTGACTTCTATCTCATCCAAAGAATCAATTACAATCTCTCCAAATGTCTCTTCCTGACGAATGGTAATCGCTCCTACCTTCATCAGTTCTAAGATCGACATAAATGTAATGATAATATTCATCCGGGTTGGCTGTGTCTCTAACAATGTACGGAAATTAATTCCTTTTAACCCTCGAACCTCTTCACGGATCTGTACCATACGATCTTCAATATTGATCTCTTCCTTCTCGATTGTTCCAAATTTGGAACGGATCGGATCGATCTTATCCACCTGCTTACGCATGATAGACCGGAAGATGTCATTCAGCTTGCTAAGAGTTAAGCCATCCACCAATTCCGCCGGATCCACTTCTTCACGATATTCTTCTACTTCCTTGGGAATGGTTGGTTTCTTATATAGATTATGCGAAGCATCTAACTCCATATCTTTAAGTTCTAATGCCGCATATTTGTACATCTTATATTCTAACAATCGTCTTACAAGTTCTGCTCTTGGATCTTCTTCCTCTTCTTCCTCTGTCTCTTCTCTCGGCAGCAACATCTTAGACTTGATCTGTAACAACGTTCCTGCCATCACAAGGAATTCGCTCATTACATCCATATCCTGTTCCTGCATCTCACTGACATAGGCAAGATACTGTTCCGTGATCGTTACGATCGGAATATCATATATATCTACTTTGTTCTTCTCAATCAAATGCAGCAAAAGATCCAATGGACCTTCAAATACATTCAGCTTGTACGCTATCTCCATACTTTCATCCTCATATCTATACTTGCAAAACGCCTATAGTATTATAGTATAATTTGATTCGAAAGACAAGTGTTCGTGGTCTCAATTGTGCCATTTTCATTTTACATGGTACCCGACATCTTCAAACATATAATACAAAAGAGACTACTGCCTCATCATTCTAATATATTACAGCAATAGTCTCCATTTGTATTCATATCTCTATCTGTTATTATATAATTCTAATAGTTCTTTATCCTGTTCTTAGAAGATAATCCCTTTTTCTTCAATAACTTCTTATAGGCAGTGCGTTTTTTCTTCGGTACTTTCACAACAACTTTCTTGGCAATTCCCTTAAATGCTTTCTTCGAAACCGTCTTCGTTGTCAGTTTCTTTGACTGGATGATAATTGTCTTAAGCTTCTTGCATCCACTAAAGGCATAATTGCCGATTGACTGAATGTTGCTTCCTACCACAATCTTTGTTACCTTTTTATTGCCTTTCAATGCATTCTTGTCTATCTTAGTAACTTTGTAGATCTCACCGTTAATCTTAATCGTTGCCGGAATTGTGATAGTCTTTGCTTTGATAGTAACCGGTGCAATATAGGTTACGTTCTTCTTAACCGTATCAGTTACGGTATACTTCGCATTTGACTTGTTATCCGTAATAGTATCTCCGTTCTTTGGCGACTGTGAAACAGTTGATCCTTCTGTTGGTTGCTGCGTTGTTGCTGCGTCCTTCTTTGGAATTGTCTCAGTCTTAGTTACACCACATACCTTGCAAGAATATGTCTTAACTCCTTGCGCCGTCTCAGTCGCATCCTTTGTTATCTTTCCATCATCCCATGAATGATCACTCTTTGGAATCTCTGTTATCTCCGTCTTTTCCTCACATCTGTTGCAGTGTCTTGACTTGCTTCCGACAGACTTACAGGTTGCCTCTGTATCCACTGTAAAGTCTTTTGAAAATTCATGGTCGAGAGCATCTACATCCGTACCGGATTGTAGTTTCGTTCCACAATGCTTACAACAAGTGTCGCCGCTATATCCCTTGCCAGTACAGGTTGGTTCTACCGCATCTCTCACTTCAGAATCATGTGTAACCTGAATTGTGATTGCAATATCTGTTACTCCTTCATAATTCTTCGTATCTTCCGGAACATATTTTGCTTTTTTGATAATCTGTGTTCCTGTCTCTGTCTCACCGGCTTCTAATGTGACATCCTCATCTCTCCACTCAAATCCTGTTGGAAGCTGCACTGCTAATAACTTAGCTCCACATGCTGCAGAAATATCTGTTGGTGCTTGGTAAGACGGAAATGCTTTACTCACCGTAACGTTAATCTTAGCAGGTTCAGTATCATTGTGATTCCGGTCACCAACCACCTTATAATACACACTATATGTACCGGCTTCCGTTGCGGTTGGAAGTGAAATACTGTATGTTCCATCCTCCCTGAATGCATACTGTAATTCTCCTCCGGTAACGGATGCATTCTCTGCATTAATCAATGTAATATTCTTTCCCTGATCATACGTCAGGTTTTCTGCTGCTATTGGGGCAGTCTTCACTGTTGCATTCACCTTAGCAATTGTAAATGTTACCGGTTCCGATACCGCCTCATGATAGATTGCATCTTCCTTTACCCTTACTCTCACATCATAAGTACCTGCATCTGTTGGTGCTGTCTGCGTATAAGCTTCTTCCGTACTCTTTTTGTATTCAAAGATTACATTTTCATTACTCTCACCCTTATCATTTGTTGTATCAACTAAAGGTGTAACAATCGTTTTACCATCCCAAGCTTTTGATAATTGCTCGGATGTAGAAGTAATGGCTGCTGTACCAACGAAAGTGTCTGTAGCTGCTTCAAGAGAACCTTCGCAATATGCAGAGGTAACAACCACCTTGATCTTCTTGCCAATATCCTCTGTAGTAAGTTTGTAACTTTCACCTGTTGCATTGGCAATCTTCGTTGCACTCTCATCTATCCGATACCACTGATAAGAATACGTACCCGGTTTCTCATTTGTGATACCCATTGTATTGACTGTTACCGACTCCTTACAACTCAAAGTACCATCAATCGTCACGGTTCCCTCTAATTGTACTTTTGTAATCGTAACCTTTACACGCAATTCTGCTGCTGTATATATAACACCTTCCTTTTCGGCTCCAGCCGCATTCACTACCAATGTATAAGTTCCCGGTTCCTTGGGAGGGGTTGCAAGAATATTTTCATTTGAAAGATCACCGGTTGTCACATCATTTTTATACCATGTAAATTCCGGTTTCGTTCCACTAGCAACTGTGAAATCACCTGTCTTTGGTTGTGCATCTGTCGCATCACCGCAATAAGCAACAGTCGTCGAATAGGTGGCGTTTGTAATAATGCCTTGATGATAGCCACATCCTTCCTCTGTACAAAGCCCCTTGTCGTTAAAGGAATGTGCATCCATATTACAAATATCACACTTATTATCATATGCTGTTCCACTCTGCGTACCATCATCCTTATGTGGTTCGTATATGTTTTTATTGGAATTCGAATATGTATCTGTTATTTTTTCTCCCGGTGCTCCTTCGCATCCTTTATATGTACCAATCTTGTATACTCTTTCTCCACCTAATACCGGATAGCTGTCCGTTCCGATTGTTTGTCCCCAAACCGTTTCCTGCTCTTCATTTTGCAAACAAAATGCTACTTCGCCAGAAGCAAACTGTTCTTTTGTCTTTCCGGTTACGCCATTATCTCCATTCGTTTCCTCATCGGAGAGATAATAACAATTCGTTATTGTTTCATAATTAGAACCTGCTATCTCTCCCTTGTCGTAATCCGCTATAATTTCTGCAATGCTATAACAATTTGTTATTGTTCCGGAATTACTGCCTGCTATCCCTCCTGCACCTTCTTCTGCAGTAATTTTTGTAACGGCATTACAATTCATTATAGTTCCATAATTATCAGAAACGATTCCTCCCGCTCTGTTATTCGCAACGAACACCCCATTACAATAACAATTTATTATAGTTCCATTATTACTATCTGCTACTCCTCCAACATCAAATTCGTTAAAATAAGAATCCTCAATTCCTAAATTCTTAATACAACCCTTATTAAGAAGACCGACGCATAATCCAACACTATTCCTATTTGTGTCATTGATATATAATCCTTTGACCGTATGCCCCTGTCCATCAAAGACACCTCCATAACCATAATAACCTATGGGCGTCCACCTTCTAAAACCGCTTGTATTCTTTGCAAGTACACCGTCTACAACACCAGAGTTCACAATAATATCGTTCTTAAGGATGGCATTTGCATTATTATCATTCAGCTCTGTATCAGGAAGTTTTCCATTAACAAGAGCCGCAAACCAATATAGCTGACCAGCATTTGATATCTCATAGACATTATCCTTCCTTCCATCCCCATTGATATCATATTGATCATTTGTAAGTGCAGCCTGCTGATAACCATCACAGCTTATACAAAAGCCATCCGTATTATAATTATGTGCTTCTATCTCTTCTTCACCATAATCTATCGGACATCCTTTACAAGCCAGCCCCTTTACATGATAATCATTGCCTTTATTTATATAACGCATACCTCCGGCCGAGTTATGAATATGTCTATTACCATTTACCTGAAGGATCGCACCATCGGCTAATTCAAGCCTTTCCACATTGCATATTTTTGCACCATCTATAAAATTCAGTATATTACCATCTGCAATGTTAAGCACCTTTCTTAAAAGGAATGTTCCATGAACTGTGGTCTTCTTTGTTCCTTCTGTTTGTTCTGTAACCAACGCCTCCCCATACTCTATTTCCTTAGCACTGATTGCATCCACACCATTATCTATAATCTCAACATCCCCGTTCGTTATACTCAGTTTACCGGAACACTGAATTCCCGAAGTCTTAATAATTGACCCGTATGGTATTGCTATATTCGCACTACCTGTTGAGTCACTCAATGTTTTAATCACACCATTCATGGCAAGACTACCATAACCATTCATCACAGAAAAAGTCAGTGTACATTCCTCTTCGCCAGCATTAAAGATAATATCACCATCCATTCTGTTATCATCATGCAAAACAATCATAAAATTACCGCCAGAACTATTGATTTCGTGTATATTAGCATCTTCAAGCACAAGGTGTTTGTGATATGTATCAAACCTCCAACCATTCCCAGATGTAATACTATATTCTCCATTTTTGATAACCTGTACTTCCTTACCATCCGCTTCTGTGATAATTAACTCTTTCGGGATAACCGATGCTGCCTTTGCAGTAATACTCCCCCATCTGCTTATGCTTATTACAAATAACATTATAAGTAATACAAACAAATAACGACTTATTCTCTTGCCTGGTAATTCTCTTTTTAACCCTTTCATCTTTTCCTCCTTTTTCTGCATAGATGCTTTGTTAAATTATATAATTCCAATCTCTCTCGCCCGCTCTACCGCCCCCTGCCGGTTGGATACCTGCAGCTTACGGTAGATATTATTACTGTGAAACTTGATCGTCCCTGTTTTCTTCTCCAATCGTCCTGCAATCTCATCATTACCCATGCCTTGTGCCATCAGCCGCAATACATCCTGTTCCGTCCTGGTCAGTGGTTCATAATATTCCACCAGTGACTTCAGATAATCCGGAAAATATCTTCCTACAGAGTTTGCAAGTTCCTTTACCTGCTCTGTAAAATCATCTCTTCCATATTCCTCCTGATAGATTGTGAGCATCTGCACCATACATGTTCCTTCATCCGCCAACAGCCGGATATAGCCATATCTCTTTGCCAATGCGATAGACTTGGAAAGTGCCTCACACATCAACTGCTGTTCTTCTGCCTTGTAATGGATGATCGCCGACAGCATGTAACATTCACACAGATCCATATAACGTCTGCCCTGGGTAAGAAGCGTAATGAGTTGTTCTACCAATACATAAGCCGCCATATACTTACCTGTCTGTATGTAACAACGTATCTTGACAAGCCAAGCATACATATCCATCATATACAGACCGTCATTTTCATCCGGTGTTTTCTTCTCTAACCAGTCTATAACATCCTCCCTGCGACCGTCATAACATGCCGCAAGACATTCCAAAGCATTCAGACTTGAGGTCAGTTCATCCCATCCGGTTGTCTCGATTCTCTGCCGGATCTTCTGCACCAGCGGATGTGCTGCTCTTGCCTGTCCGTTCATCATAAGAATCTTCATCTGCAGTGCTAATGCCACAAAGAGACAGCGCATATCTTTCTCCTGTTCGATCAGTGGTATCGTTCCTGTAACAAGGATCAGTGCATGGAAACAGTCATTGTTCTGATAATACCACTCTACGGATGCAATCTCGTATACCTTTTCACCGACACTTCCATACAGTCTGACTGCAGTCTCCGTAATCAGTTGCTTATTCTGTTCTAAATATCTGCCATATCTGGTAAAATCACGGAATCCATTCAATATGCTTGGTCTGCAGGCAGAAAGAGTAAGATCCCTGACCGGTGCCAGCTCATCTCTTCCTACAATAAAAAATACAATCCGAAAGAACATGGCATCCCGCGTATAAGGCATAACCAGCTCTGTTTTGATCCGTAGAACATCAAGAAGCCGGAAGTTATCAAACTTAAGATCCTTCGGTGTGTCTCCCAACCGGCTGACATATTCCTTTGCCTCATCCAGTCTGCCGTCCATCGCACAGATCAATGCCATATGCGTCACAAGTACCGGAATCTTCCGTAAAGTATCTTCATCCAGCATATAAAAATACTTCCGGCACCTCCATAAAACCGGCATTGCAAACAGTTTGTTCACGAATTCCTCTATAATGGTCTCTGTTAAATGTCCTTCCTTCTCGGCTGTTGCCAAAGTACGAAGTACATCCTCCTCTAAATCATAAATCTGTATTACCGGCTTCATCCTTCTCATCCCTCTCCTCATGATTATCCTATATTTCATTATAATGGAGTAACGCTCATTTGTATAGCAAACCTTTCATCGATTCAAAACCAAACTTTCAACCAAACCCAAAGAGACTATTGCCATCGGAACCAATCCATTCTGACAATAGTCTCCATTCATTTTATGATTCATAATCCCAAGAAACAAATCCGCCTTAAATGATAATAAACACCATTCCACCGTTACTGTCATTGATGATCTTCTCCATCGTATCCTGCAAGCGGATCTGTGAATCATCATTGATCTTGTTCGACTTCGAGATCAAGCCCTCTTCCACCATCTGTTCTACTGTCTTACCGAATATATTGATCTTCCATAAGGCTTCCGGTGAGGTCTTTAACTGCTCTTTCATGTCGGCAAGGAAATCCTTCGCCTGTTCTTCCGTGCCAACGATCGGTGCAATCTCCGTCGTTACATTTGCCTTGATAAAATGAAGGGATGGTGCATTTGCCTTGATCTTAATGCCGTACTTGGTGCCATGTTTGATAAGCTCCGGTTCTGCTAATGTGATATTCTCCCGATCCGGCATGACCAGACCGTAGCCTTTTTGCTGTACGCTGTTCATTGCAGCCGCAACATGCTCATATGCCTTGCGCTTGCCTGCTACTTCCTTCAACATGTTAAGAAAATCATATTCATTTTCCACCGGAGCATCTAACAGATTGGTCAGCATTTCATAATAATACTGCTCCGGTATGGTAAGCTTGATATTGACCGTTCCGTCTTTGAGATCTACATGCACAACCGAAGCCTCTTTGATATATTCGGAATCCGTATCCGGCAATTGGTAGACCTGCTTCATCCCCTGCAGATCGTTCATGACCTGTTTGGCATAGATAACAACAGCCTGTTTGATTGGATGATCCATATCCAATGTTTCCGCCCATTTTGGAATAAAAAAGCGAACCTGACTGATCGGAAACTCATATAAAATATGTCTCAGTATCTCTAAAATATCTTTTCCCCGCAGTTGATCACAATTAACCGGCAGCACTTTTACGCCATACTGGTTCGTCAATTCTTCTGCTAAGTCGATCACTTCCGGACTTTGTGGTTTCACACTGTTTAAGATTACAATAAACGGTTTTCCAAGCGTTTTCATTTCATTGACAAATTCTTTCTCCACCGGATAGAACTGCTCTCTGCCAATCTCACCAAAGCTGCCATCACCGGTTACGACCACACCGATCGTTGCATGATCTGTCATTACTTTCTTTGTTCCGATATGTGCCGCTTTCGAAAACGGAATCTCATAATCATACCACGGTGTCCTGACCAGTCTCTCTTTGTCTTCCTCCATATGTCCGGTTGCGCCATCCACCATGTAGCCAACACAATCGATCAATCGGATATTTGCATTTGTTTTGTCATCCAATGCAATGGTTGCAGCCTGCTTCGGAATAAATTTGGGTTCTGTTGTTGTAATGGTTTTCCCGGAACCGCTTTGCGGCAATTCATCAATAGTTCTCTGTTTTTCTGCCGAATTGTTCATATTCGGAAGCACCAGAGTTTCCATAAATCGCTTGATAAATGTAGATTTTCCGGTTCGCACAGGCCCTACAACGCCTATGTACATATCTCCCCCCGTTCGTTCCTTTATATCTGCATATACATCAAATTGCTCCCTCATAATATCCTCCTTCAACTCCTACGCTCTATCACATAGTTATCCTAAGAAGAATATATGCACCAATCTCTAAATTATGCAAAAAAACGTCCCTTCGCCAACATACAATGTCGCAAAGAGACGTTCTGTTCACACAATCTACTATTTCCACTGAAGCTTCTCAGATTCAGCCGTACGGTCACGCATAAGCAGTCTCATGGATACTTCACGTGCATCCGCCCCATCAAAGAGTACTTCATTGACAGCCTCCACAATCGGAAGGGATACATTATATTTCTCACCGAGGGAAAGTGCTGATTTGGCAGAATATACACCTTCTACTACCATCTTCACTTCATCCATTGCTTCCTGATAAGATTTCCCCTGGCCCATAAGGAATCCGGCATTCCGGTTTCTGGAATGTTTGGATGTACATGTTACGATCAGATCACCGATACCGGACAGACCGGCAAGTGTTTCCATATGACCGCCCATTGCGATCACAAGCCGGCTCATCTCGGCAATACCTCTGGTCATAAGCGCTGCTTTCGTATTATCTCCAAATCCAAGACCATCTACAATACCTGCGGCAAGCGCAATCACGTTTTTCAGAGAACCGCCTAACTCAATACCGATCACATCCGGACTTGTATATACACGGAATACATCATTCATAAATACATCCTGAATCGTTTCCGCAACTGCTTTGTCCTTCGAACCGGCAACAATTGTTGTTGGAATCTTACGTCCGACTTCCTCTGCATGACTAGGACCGGAAAGAATTCCGACACGAGCCTGCGGACATTCTTCTTCAATGATCGTTGTCATTGTCTTATCTGTATGTTCCTCAATTCCTTTTGCTACATCTACCACAATTGTTCCTCCGGCAATATATTCGGATGCAGATTTCATGGTAGAACGCACAAATGGCGATGGTACTGCACAGACAACAAGTTCTGCATCCGTTAATGCGCTTTGCAGATCTGTCGTAAAATCTACCGTACTTGGAATGATTACTCCCGGAAGTTTTTCCCGTTGTTCCCTATAATTCTTTAACATCAATACTTCTTCCGGATCGATCGACCATACCGTTACATCATGTCCATTACCTGCCAGTAAAATAGATAATGCTGTTCCCCAACTTCCGGCACCTAATATACATATCTTCATCGTACCACTACCTCCCGTATTATTCTTCTTTTTGCGTATCCTCTGGTTTCTTGGAAAAAATCTTATTTTCCTGTCCGTGCACTAAACGTACAATATTTGCTTTGTGACGATAAAATGCCAATGCTGCAAATAGGAAAATGATCACATAACTTTCTATTAACTGATGATTCGTATATACCGCCTGGGTTGCCGGATTCACATAGGCACCATGCATTCCTTCCACAAAGAATGTAACCCAGAACAAAGTCACTACGATCAGGGAACCAAGCGAAACGTACCGTGTGATTGCAACACAAAGAATAAATGCCAGCAGACAGATCACAATGATATGCCAGTCCAGCAATCCTAATACAACTCCTGCTGTTGCTGCAATTCCTTTGCCGCCCTTAAAATTCATGTAAAACGGAAAATTATGCCCGATCACAACGCCCAGGCCACTCCATAGAATCATTGGATATAAAATATCTGGGAAAAAGAGCGTTCCGATCACTCTTGCTAATACACATGCCGCAACTGCCTTCAGCAGATCTCCAAGAAATACGACCAGCCCCGCTTTCTTACCCAATACTCTCAGCGCATTGGTTGTTCCGGAATTACCGCTTCCATATTCCCTGATGTCAATTCCGTGTAGTTTTCCATAAATATAAGCAGTCTGAATCAATCCAAAACAATAACCGATTACAATGCAAAGAATTCGTATAATGATCTCCATGTCTTTTTATCAACCTTTCTCTTTTCGTTCCCTATATATAAAATGAAGTGGCGTTCCTTTGAATCCAAACGCATCACGGAAACGATTTTCAATGTATCTTGTATAAGAAAAATGTGTTAAATTCCTGTCATTTACAAAAATAACAAATGTAGGCGGCTTCACAGAAACCTCCGTTACATAATATAACCGCAGTTTCTTGCCCTTATCAGACGGTGGTTCCTGCATGGCAACCGCTTCCGTCAGAATCTCATTCAACACGCCGGTTCCGATACGGAGTGCATGATTATCCACTACCATATCGATCACATCAAACAACTTTGGCATACGCTGCCCGGTCTTTGCGGATATAAATATTATCTCCGCATAACTTAAGAAAGACAAGATCCTTCGGATATCCTCCGTAAACTTGTATATCGTTTTGTTATCTTTCTCGATCGCATCCCATTTATTCACTGCAATGATCATACCTTTACCGCGTTCATGTGCAATTCCCGCAATCTTGGCATCCTGTTCGGTAACGCCCTCTGTTGCGTCAATTACCAACACACATACATCTGCCCGTTCTACTGCGGTAACGGTACGGATGATTGAAAAACGTTCAATCTCTTCCTTGATCTTATTCTTTCTTCGCAATCCTGCCGTATCAATAAATACATATTCCCGCTCATTCCGTGTAACGACCGTATCAATTGCATCTCTGGTCGTTCCGGCTATATCCGATACGATCACGCGGTCTTCCCCTAACAACTTGTTAATGATGGAACTTTTACCTACATTTGGTTTACCGATGATCGCAATCTTTGGACGTTCATCTTCTTCCGACTCTTTCATTTCCTCTGTAAAATGAGATACAACCTCATCTAACATATCACCCAGACCAAGCTGTGATGCTGCCGAGATTGGAAACGGATCACCCAGACCTAAATTATAAAATTCATAGACATCCGGCATAAATTTATCGAAACTATCAACCTTGTTTACAACAAGCACAACCGGCTTGTGGGAACGGCGAAGCATATCTGCCACTTTGTGATCCGCATCCACCAGTCCCTGTCTCACATCTACCAAAAACATGATGACATCCGCTGTATCTATTGCGATCTGTGCCTGTTCACGCATACTCTTTATGATAATATCCTGACTTTCCGGTTCAATACCACCTGTATCGATCATTGTGAAATTATAGTCTAACCAGTTTACATCCGCATAAATCCGGTCTCTTGTCACGCCAGGGGTATCCTTTACAATTGAGATCTTAGACCCTGCTAATACATTGAATAAAGTAGACTTTCCTACATTCGGTCGGCCAACAATAGCCACGATTGGTTTACTCATTCTTTTTCTCCTTCTTTATGTTTACAACTTCATCTAGTTTACAATAGCCATAAATATTTGTAAACCCTTATATCGGAACAAATCATCTTCTGATCATCCCGTTTTCTGTCAGTTCTTTTCTTTGAGCATCATAACTGCGGCTAAATTTCCACGTTTTCCATTGCTTGCGCGGTGTGAAAACAGCCAGTCCGGATTACAACAGGTACACAGATCCGTAACATCCAAATGTTCCTTCCGGATACCGCTTGCTAACAGGGTGATCTCGCATGCCTTTTGCAGATTTAACTGATATTTTCCATTTTCTTTGCGGTATAATAATGTCTCTCCGTAAGCATCACCAAATACATCCGTAAAATGCTGTGCAACGTCTTCACTTACCTCATAGCATTTCTGGCAGATAGACGGTCCAATCGCACATACTATGTTATCCGGATCGCATCCGTATTCTTCATGCATATATGCGACCATTTTCCCACCGATCTTTTCTACCGTACCGCGCCATCCGGAATGTGCCATGGCGATCACTTTATGTTGTGGATCGTAGAAAAACAACGGAACACAGTCCGCATAAAATGTAATCATCGGAACTCCGGGTTCGTTTGTCACAAGACCATCTATCTCTAAAATATCACTTTCCCGTACAATGCCCTTACCGCAGTCCTCCTTTGTTACTTTATGAAATGCGGTATGATGTACCTGATTCGAAAATACCAGTTTCTTTTCATCATATCCAAGTGTCTGGGCAAAGCGCCTGTGGTTTTCCAAAACATTCTCCCGGTCATCCCCTCTGGTAAAACTCAGATTCATCGCGCCCAAATACCCTTGTGACACACCACCTTTTCTTGTCGAAAAGCCATGGATCATATCGTCTTTGTATGCATCTAATTTGGGGAATGTAATGTACACGGTGTCCTGTTCCTCATGTAACACTGTACTGTGATTGTCATTTACATAGATTATATTCTCAATCATTGCTCTATCCTCCATTGCCGGTCGTCTGTACCTCTAACAAACATAAGAAAATGCATCTTTTATATAGTGTACGGTATCAACAAGAATTGCCGCCACGTCAAATCGGACCGGTGTCGTATCCGGCAGATTATGGCTGTACAAATAATACAATGCCGCTTTACTGATCCGCCGCTGCTTTGCGATGCCGACAGCCTCTTCCGGCAGTCCATACTTAGTGGAACTGCGGTATTTGACCTCAATAAACACATAATACTTTCCGTGTTTTGCAATAATATCTACTTCGCCTTGTTTGCAGCGATAATTCATTTCCAGGATCTCATAATCATTTGCAGATAAATAATCCCGGATCAATTGCTCTGCTTTTGCACCAACTATCCTTTTATTTGTTTCGTGCATATATCCCCCAAAAGTTATCTCTTTAATTTGCTCTTGATCTTATCCATCTTATCTACATATACTAAGATTTCCGCAACGACACCGTATAATTCAGGAGGGATCATATCTCCGATATCTAATTTTAACAAGGTATCTGCCAGACCTTCATCCTGATAAGTCGCAACATCATGTTCCTTTGCTTTCTCAATGATCCGGTCTGCAACGGCGCCCTGTCCGGATGCAATCACCTGTGGTGCCTGATTCGAAGGATCATAATTCAAGGCAACTGCTTTTCGTTTTTTCTTCTCCATCCTGTTTCACATCCTTTTCTGCGATCAACGAATATTACTTAAGTTCTGGCATCAAATGTATAACGTCTGATACTTTTTTCGGCATTCTCATCAATCACTTCATCCACCACTTTATTGATCGATTCCTGCGGTTGTCGTTTTACGACTTCGTTAGTCAGGGAAAATCCCCGGTCCGCTAATTGTTTGGCAAGCGTATTCATATTATCCGCCACGATATCCACGCTATCCTGATCATTTAAGTAAAATCTTGCATGAACATTGCTGCCGGTTAATGTTACCTTCACATCGGTTGCCCCCAAATGATCCATATCCAGATGCAGCATTACACTGATACCGTCTTTTTTCTGCTGTAATTTTCGTTTGTCTGCATATACATACAATTCTGAATTTGTCTGTTTGTTGGATAATCGGACCGGCATCTGTGCGTATATCATCTGATGATTCAACTGTTCCATAAACTGCATATTCTGGCGCATATTCTGAAAACTCTGTTGAAATCCTTTTGTATTGCCTCCGTGCGAGGCAACGGCATCTTCAAATGATTTGGTATTTTTTAATATGGTCTCATACAGATCGTCAATCTCTTTGGGATCCTTCATCTTTTTCGGGTCAACGGAAAATGCCTTTTTCACAATCTCTGACATCAGATCTTTTACGGATGCATCCTGAAAAAGATTTTGCAGCGCAGTATCCAGCAGATTGCCCGTTTGTAATGTATGTAACATATTCTGAAACAGATTACCTTCGGAAGACGCATTCTGAAACAACCTGTTTACCTCCGTTTCCGGAACACCCGCCTGTGTTAAAGCTTTCGCTACGGTCTGAAATTGTTCTTCCGATAGATTGGCCTCCTCTTTTCCGACAAATGATGCGATCATTTTATTCATTATCCGGTCATTTGTTCCGGTTACCGTCTCCGTGATTGCCGGTTGTCCGGATGTCATGGTATTTTTCATAATATGAGCGGCATCTTCTGTATCGGATGCCATATCATGAGGTATATCCGACTCTGCTGTATCCGTCATATTTCCTGTCATATCGGCTATTGCACTTTGTCCCTGTTCCGTATCCATAGATTCGGTTTGCGGTGCAAACAGTTCCGATATCGCTCTTGCAATCTGTAACATGGTCTGCCCGTCCGTCCCTTGCGGAAATGCACTTGCAAAATCAGCAACCGACTCTGCTATTGCTGCAATATCACCGGTAAGGGAATGTTGCAAATTCTCATATCGCCCAAACTGGGTGATGTTTTCAGCCGTTACCGGAATCTGCATCTTATTCATGGAAACGAGAGTCTGTAACGAAGTACCTTCGAATCTCATGCTTTGTGACAAAATCGTAACCATACTACTCTTATCTACCGGCATCCCCGCATCCATCAGTTCTTTTGCAACCGTAAAATTCTTCTCTGTCGGCGATAGTCCGGCAAGATCTAACGCCTTCTCCAAAACCTGTGTCTGTGCACTGTATAAAGAATCAAATACCGGTTTTATCACAACCTGATTCGCTGTGTTCTCCTTCACGGAAAACAATAACCGGTCTCCCACACCTAACTCTACCCCTGCCTGCAATCTTGCCATTAGTTTTGCCTGATCTTCCAGTGATATCGTAACCTTATCCCCTACAATATCTAATATTTCTCCCCGGAAAACTTCGCCCTCTTTCAGGGCAGAAATATCCGCAGAAAGTTTTCCTACCGCAGATTGTTCCACGTCGGCACCCTGCCTGGTTCTGATCTGTTCCGATACATTATTCTCATATCCGGTCACGAAACGCTGTCCAATCTGCATAGAAATACCCCTTTCTATCTTTTCTAAATAAAGTTCTTAATAAACGTCCGCCTGTGAATCTTACACGGTCCTAATGTTTTCAATGCTTCGATATGTTTTGCACTTCCATATCCCTTATTTCCCGCAAAATCATATCCTGGATACACCGAATCCATATCCACCATAAACCGGTCTCTTGTCACTTTTGCAACAATACTGGCGGCTGCAATCGACACACTCTTTGCATCCCCTTTTATGATCGACTCCTGCGGAATCGTTACTTCCGGAATGATTACCGCATCATTTAACAGATAATCCGGTGTGACAGAAAGCTTACTGAGTGCCATTCGCATTGCTACATAATCTGCCTGCAATATATTAATCTCATCAATACATTCTTCATCTGCGAATCCGATTCCGACCGCAACTGCCTTTCCCATGATCTCGTCATATAACTGTTCTCTCTTCCTGGCAGATAATTGTTTGGAATCATTCAGATAATAAATATCTACATCCTTTGGAAGAATCACGGCGGCCGCAACAACCGGTCCTGCCAACGGTCCTCTTCCCACTTCATCTATTCCACATATATATCGGCAGTCTGCATGCTTTCTTTCATACTCCTGCATGGCATATGTACGTTTTACCTCTTCTTCAAATGCGGCAATCTTCTTTCTTGCGGAAAGTGCCAGCTTTTGTACACCTGCCCGCTCGTCCTGTTCCCATTCGGCAGCAAGCTTTCGAAGTTCATCTAGATTTGCATTTTTCATAAGTTCTTTCATTTCACTGACTTTCATATGATTCCTCCAATATGGTCAGACCATAATTTTATAAAAACGCTGCCTGTTAATCGATCGTTCCGAATGAAGACAGTGGCCAGAGCCGGAACACTGCTTTTCCCATCAGATCTTCTCTTTTTACATTTCCAACAATGTCAAACCTGGAATCTTCACTGGCATTTCGATTATCTCCCATCACAAAATATTCATCATTTTCTAATGTAACACCGTCATATGCCCTGCCGATCATGCTTTCATCAATGGTTTCATATCCATAATCTTCCTCTAGCACCTTACCGTCAATATAAATTGTTCCATTCTTATCAATCCGCACGGTTTCACCGGGAAGTCCGATAATTCGTTTAATAAAATATTCCTCTCCGTCATACATCGGAAATACAACAATATCAAATCGTTCCGGTTCTTTGAAATGATATGAGAATTTGTCAACCCAGAGGTTATCATGATCATGCAGTGTATCGTACATGGATTCTCCGTTTACCACGGTACGCTGTCCGACAAATGTAATGATCAGCCAGACGGTAACAAATAAAAATAATAAATATATAACCGTATCTATAATCTCTTTTTTAATATCAACACTCTTTTCTTTTTGTGTTTCTTTCGTTTTTATTTCTGAATCTGTTTTCTTATTTGCCATTCTTTTCACCTATTTCACCTTCCCGAATTTTGAGAGAGGCCAGATACGAAAGACGGCCTTTCCTTCCAGTTCATCTCTGTGAATATTGCCCACTTCTTCGAATCTGGAATCTTTGCTGTCATTTCGGTTATCTCCCATTACAAAATATTCATCATCACCCAGTATGATATTATTCTTCGCTCTTCCGATCATATTAGCAGCAATGGTTTCATATCCATAATTCTCTTCCAACGGTTCATTATTGATGTAGATCGTACCATCTTGTTCAATCCGGATCCGTTCTCCCGGTAACCCGATGATTCGTTTAATATAGTACACGGAACTGTCCTGATAAGGAAATACCACAATATCAAATCGTTTGGGGTCAGAGAATCGATAGGATACTTTGTCAATCCATAAATTATCTCCATCTTCTAATGTATCATACATGGAACTACCGCTTACTTCCGTGCGTTGTCCCACAAATGTTAAAATAAACCACACTGCAAAGATTACAAATACAATATAAAGCAATGTTCCAACCAACTCCTTCACGATATTGATTTCTCCTGTGTCAGTTGATTTATTGCGTGCCATATATTTCCACCCTTTCCATTCTGACGAATACTCTGTTATTCCGGTCGTTCTACCGACATTGCACCCAGCTTACCACTCCGGAAATCATCCAGTAAAAGACTGGCTGCTTTTTCGTAATCCAACTCCTGCCCTTTCAGCAAACATCCTCGATTCCGCGCGATTCCACCAAGTATATCAGATGGGGTCTGTTCCTCATCTACATCATAGCGTTTCTTCAAAGTGTCCGGATATTCCTTTTTCACAAAGGAAATAAGATTACATGCCAATTCTGTTTTCTGCAAAATCTCATCATTGATGGAACCAATAAATGCTAAATGTTCACCAACCGATTCATCCTCGAACTTCGGCCATAGGATTCCCGGTGTATCCAGCAGTTCCACATTCTTATTGATGCGGATCCATTGTTTTCCCTTTGTAACACCCGGTTTGTTACCGACCTTGGTACAGGCTTTCTTTGCATAGGAATTGATAAATGTTGATTTGCCGACATTAGGAATTCCTACAATCATTGCCCGGATCGGCCGGTTGAGAATTCCTCTCTTTCGATCCCGCTCAATCTTTTCCTTACAGGCTTCCTGAATCTTAGCCGTAATCGCTTTCATTCCCTGACCGTCTCTTGCATTGATCTTAACAACTAACATTCCCTGCGCTTTGAAATAGTTCTCCCATTTTGCAGTTACCGAATCGTCTGCCAGATCACATTTGTTCAATAACACCAGGCGGTATTTATTGTTTGCTAACGAATCAATATCCGGATTCCGGCTACTCAAAGGTACTCTGGCGTCTAACAGCTCGATCACTATATCAATTAATTTTATGTCTTCCTGCATCATACGCTTTGCTTTTGTCATATGACCCGGATACCATTGAATGTTCATCTCTTAACTCCTCTCAGGTTCTATTTCTTACTTCACAAATCCCCATTCACTTCGTGGAGAAATCCGAAATACAATCTTGCCACTGATCTCTTTATCTGATATATTACCAATATTTACATAACGGGAGTCTTCACTATTGTTACAATTATCTCCCATCACAAAATATTCGTCTTCTCCTAAATCTACACCATCTAACGCAAGTCCCTCTGTCATAACCAGGTCATCAAACGGCAGATCGGTAAGTGCCTTACCATCAATAAAGATTCGGCCATTCTTGATCTGCACATTTTCTCCCGGCAGACCAATGATCCGTTTGATCGTAAAATAACCTTCGTTTTCTTCCTTTAGTTTGAACGCAACGATATCATATCTTTTGGGACTTCCAAATGTATATGCAGCCTTATTTAATAATAACACATCCTGATTCGTCAAAGCCGGATTCATGCTTTGTCCGATCATTGTAACAGACTGCACTCCAAACGTGACAATACTATAAGCTAAGATTACAACAACCAATATAGAAAGGAGCCAATGTCCGATCTCTGACATAAAATCTTTGATATCAAATGTATCTCTGTCGTAACTGCTGCGGTATCTTCTACGTCGTCTCATATAATCCTCCTGTCTGATAGAACAAAAGGCTAGAGTAAATACTCCAGCCCTTCATTTTGAAAAGATTATTTTACTAATTCTTTTACTCTTGCTGCCTTACCTACTCTATCGCGTAAGTAGTATAATTTAGCACGTCTAGCTTTACCATGTCTGACAACTTCAATCTTCTCTACGATTGGAGAATGCAATGGCCATGTCTTCTCAACACCAACGCCGTTAGAATTCTTACGAACGGTAAATGTCTCACGGTTGCTACCGCCCTGACGCTTAATTACAGTTCCTTCGAAAACCTGAATTCTTTCTCTGTTTCCTTCTTTTACCTTTGCAGATACCTTAACAGTATCTCCTACCTTGAAGTCTGCAACTTCTGCCTTTAACTGAGCAGCTTCAATGTTCTTAATAATATCGTTCATCACGAACCTCCTTAGAATATAAGACGTTCTTGCAAGGATTGCACCCAATTCAGAAAGGTGCGTTTTCAAAAAACTCGCAGAGGACCATCCAAAATATATGCAATTCTCTACATGAGAGAAGTCACAACTTACTTAATGTACCATAACATATATGAAAATGCAAGCATTTTTCGCAAATTTCCTTATGAAAATTCCCAATTCATTATGTATCTAAGGCTTTCCTTTTGTTCTTCACTTCTGTCAGTTCTTTCTCGTATTTTTCTCTGCATTCCATATATTCCTGTCGTTTTTCTGCGACCGGAACCATATTATGTGTAAATGCATAATCTTCAAACAACGGACTCTTTTGTTCTACATAATAATTGATAATGGGAATCCTGCATTTATTTTCAAGAATTATCACTGAAATTATACTGACGATCACACAAACAATGGCACTTACCGTATATGCAACACCGCTAAGCGAATTCTGGATAATTGCAACAAGTACAAAAACGATTACAGCTAAGAGCAATAACTTTTTCGATTGTTCAAACTCTGAATCAATTTTCGTAATTTCCCTGTTATATAATTGTATATTGCGGTCAACATTTGCCAGCAATTGTTTCAGATATGCTTCTTCCTTGCCATAGTATTCATCTAATTCCTGTATATCATTTGTCCATGCATCATCCATCTTCAAGTTGAACTTACTATTCTGCCCGCTTGGCTTCTCATCATATAGAATACCGTTTTTCCGAAGGATATCTTCCTTTTGCTGCTGTTTTTCTATATATTCCTGTTTTTTCTTCTGTAATCCCTCTAATTTATCATTGCAAACCTTGATTCTTTCCTGTAATTCCTGAATCTTTTTCTTTGTCTGAATGGTATCACTTTGAAATGTTACAATTTGAAAATGTTGTGCAAACTTTCCGGTGCGTTCCGGATTGCTGCTATACGAAAGGGTAAGCAACATCTTGATTTCTCTTTTGATCAACATAAAATCAGCAATCAGTAAAAAAGGAATGGTAAACAGAAACAGCTTCAACATGATCGGAACAACCACACATCCCAATAAAATTCCTGTGCAAATCAGTATAAACAGCAAACGAAAGATCACTTCGTGTGTTACAATATCCTTTCGTTTTCCAATATAAGTATAATGAAACTGTACTTCATTCAGTTCCAGTTCCAGATCCTCTATATCATGTTTGCATTGATAAATCTGTTCTGCAAGTGTAAGCAATTCTGATTTTTCATACCCATACGTTCCTATTTCCATACACTCCTCCCCTTTTCCGTTATATCTGCTAGAAGACTCCGTTTTACCGGTTCTGGTTTTCCTGATGTTTTGCCCACAGATCCGGTCGTCGTTCCATAGTACGTTCCATAGAACGTTCCAGTCTCCAGGCTTCAATATTCTTATGATGTCCACTCAATAATACGTCCGGCACCCGTTCTCCCATAAACTCCTCCGGTCTTGTATATTGCGGATATTCTAATAAATTGTCATGAAATGTCTCAAACTCTGCACTTACATCATTGTGAAGCACACCCGGCACCATACGCGATACTGCATCGATCACCACCATAGCCGGCAATTCTCCTCCTGTCAGCACATAATCTCCTATGGATATATGATCTGTCACGATACGTTCTAAAACCCGCTCATCGATTCCCTCATAATGTCCACAAAGCAGCACCAGATCTTCTTCCTGCGCCAGTTCCTGTGCAATCTCCTGATTAAATACCTTTCCCTGTGGTGTCATGTAAACCACACGAAGTTTTTTTTCTTTATCCGTTGCGGCATTTTCCACCGTTGCGGTATTTTCCACCATTTTGTTATTATCAGTGGGTGAACATTGTAACCTCCTGCGTTGTGCAATCTGTTCTTTTACCGCCTCATATGCACGATACACCGGTCCCGGCTGCATAACCATTCCGGCACCGCCTCCATATGGATAATCATCTACCTGCCCGTGTTTGTTCTGTGCATAATCCCGTATATTGATTGCATCTACCGATATAGCACCTTTTTTCATCGCCCTTCCGGTGATCGAGGTTCCAAGACCGTCCATCACCATTTCCGGAAATAAAGTCAATATATGAAAATGCATCTTATTCCTCCATTCCTTTCATTAACCGGACGGTCATTTTTCCATGTTCCATATCAACGTTCAGAATACATTCCCTGATTGCAGGCAGCAGCCATTCTTTTTTCTCTTTGCCCGTAACTACATATACATCATTGGCTCCGGTTGGAATGATCTCAGTCAATGTTCCAAGCGCTGTACCATCTTCTTTCTGTACCTGTAATCCGATCAGGTCTGTCATAAAATACTCATTCTCTTCTAATGCTACTGCATGTTCCCGGTCAACATATAATTTACATTGTTTATATTTCTCTACGTCATTGATATTATCAATTCCGTCAAATTTCAAAATAACCATATTCTTAAAGAACTTCGCTCCCTGTACTTTGATCGGAAGCATTTCATTCTTATACTCTACATAACAATCTTTTAACTTTTTAAATCTGGCATTATCGTCCGTTGTCGGAAATACTTTTACTTCCCCACGCACACCATGTGTTGATGTGATCACACCAACCTGTAATAAATCTTCCATGTATTTTCCTTTCTGTGTTCCGTTCCTGTCTTATCATTCAAAAAATGGAAGGATAATCACACACATTGTGTGACAACCTTCCATGAGATGCGATATCACTATTTGATATCCACAATTACCTTCTTATCACCCTTTGAAGCAGCTGCTTTCACAACTGTACGGATAGATTTTGCAATTCTACCCTGCTTACCGATTACTTTACCCATATCTTCCTGGGCAACCTTAAGCTCAACATAAATGGCGTCATCTTTTGAGGTCTCGATTACCTCAACATCCTCTGGGTGATCAACTAGGGACTTTGCTATTACTTCTACCAATTCTTTCATCTACGAATAACCTCCCAAGTCCTACTTCTCAATACCAGCCTGCTTTAAAAGCTTAGCAACTGTATCTGTTGGCTGAGCACCGTTAGCTAACCACTTCTTTGCCAAATCTGCATCAATCTTAACTACGCTTGGCTCCTGATTTGGATCGTAAGTACCGATCTCTTCGATAAATCTACCATCTCTTGGAGAACGTGCATCTGCTACAATTACTCTATAGAAAGGATGTCTCTTATATCCCATTCTCTTTAATCTCATCTTTACTGCCATTGTCTTATTTCACCTCCTTCATATCCTGTCCACACTGCGGACTGCTATAACTTATATGTCTAAACCATATCGGTTTGTACATCCAACATTAAAATCCAAATGGCATACGGAAACGTTTTCCACGCTTACCACCCATCATTCCGGACATCTGTTTCATCATCTTGCGCATCTGTTCAAACTGTTTGATCAGACGGTTCACTTCACTGATATCCACACCAGCACCTGCCGCTATTCTGCGTTTCCGGCTCGGATTAATGATGTTCGGATTGGATCTTTCTTCTTTGGTCATTGACAAAATGATGGCTTTCGGCCGGTTCATCTGTTTCTCGTCAATCTCCACATTCTTAAGCTGATTGCCCATTCCCGGAATCATTGAAAGCATGTCCTGCATACTTCCCATCTTCTCCATCTGGGCTAAACTATCTAAAAAATCATTGAAATCAAAAGATGCTTTTCTCATCTTCTGTTCCATTTCTTTGGCTTTCTCTTCGTCAATTGCACTCTGTGCTTTCTCAATGAGTGATTCTACATCTCCCATACCAAGAATACGACTTGCCATTCTGGACGGATAAAACTGTTCCAAATCCGAAAGTTTCTCACCCATACCAACATAAAAGATTGGCTTACCGGTTACCGCACGAATGGAAAGTGCAGCACCACCACGGGTATCACCATCTAACTTCGTAAGAATCACACCGTCAATACCGATCTGTTCATTAAAACTGGTTGCAACATTCACTGCATCCTGACCGGTCATGGCATCAACTGTCAATATCGTATATGTGACATTCACATTCTTCTTGATCTCCTGCAATTCCTGCATCATGGACTCATCGACATGCAAACGACCTGCTGTATCCAAAAATACAATCTGTATATTATTCTTGGCAGCATGTTCTACTGCCGCTTTTGCAATATCAACCGGTGAATTCTGTGTTCCCATTGTAAATACCGGAACTCCCTGTTTCTCACCATTGATCTCTAACTGCTTAATCGCAGCCGGACGATACACATCACAGGCAGTAAGGAGACATTTCTTACCGCGCTCTTTATATTTTCCTGCAAGTTTGGCAACTGTTGTCGTCTTACCTGCACCCTGTAATCCACACATCATGATGATGGTTACTTCGTTCGAAGGTAACAGCTTGATCTCTGTTGTCTCAGAGCCCATCAGCTTATCCATCTCTTCCTTCACGATCTTGATAACCATCTGTCCCGGATTCAATCCCTTCAGTACATCTTCACCAATCGCACGTTCACTCACGGAATTAATAAATTGTTTCACTACTTTGAAGTTGACATCCGCCTCTAACAACGCACGTTTTACTTCTTTCATAGCCTCTTTGACATCAGCTTCCGTCAGGGAGCCTTTGCTTCTCAATTTTTTAAATGCATTCTGCAATTTATCAGATAAACTTTCAAATGCCATACATTACCTCCAGGCAAACACTGCTCTCTCAATAACTTTCATAGATTGCTTTGGATATCTCCTCAATTGCATTGATCTTTTCCTGCAATTCAGGATTCTCTGTCATCGTCTTAAGATCCGTTGCCAACTCATGGATCTTGCTGACACGTTCCTTGGTCTCTAAAAATTTCTCTACCAGAAGCAGTTTGCTCTCGTATTCCTCCAAAATCTTGTCACAACGCTTCACCAGATCATACACTCCCTGGCGGCTGATTCCCTCATCTCTTGCAACCTCCGAATACGATAGATCATTCAACACAATATCGGAATAGACTGACTTCTGATGCTCGGTCAATAATTCACCATAAAAATCATATAATAACGCCTGTCTGACAATCTTTTCCATCTATCCACTTCCTCGTAAAGTATTTTCTCTTTACATCAACCTTGCTAAGTATACAGAAAAAAGAAAAGAATGTCAAGCATTTTTTCTTGACATTCTCATTTTTAATATTCATCCTGTTCCAACATGAGTTTTACGTCATTTTGAATCTGTTTTCGCAGCGCTTCCACGTTTGCGAATTTCTCTTCCGGACGTATGAAATATAACAATTGTGTCTTGAGTTTTTTGCCATATAAATTACCGGAGTAATCCAGTAAATAGGTCTCTAATCCAACCTGATGTATTCCATCTACCGTTGGTTTTTTCCCGAGATTACTAATACCGCGGTATGTCACTCCGTCAATCTCTACCCGGCTTGCATACACACCATTTGCCGGCACCAGTTTTTGTCCCGGAACTCTTTGATTGATCGTCGGAAAACCGATCGTGTGTCCCAAATGCTGCCCGTGTACCACCTCTCCATATACAAAATACGGATTGCCCAGCATTTCATTCGCAATATGAAAATGCGATTCCAGCATATCACGAATTGTCGTAGAACTTACAACCTTTCCATGCAATGTTTTCTTCTGTACGGCATGTACCGTAAACCCGTATTCTTCTCCAAGCGCCTGCAATAATGCAACATTTCCGCTCCGCCCTTTTCCAAAGTGAAAATCAGCACCTACATAAACCGCCTTGACACCTAATTGCTGTACCAGACAATGCGATACAAAATCTTCCGGAGACATTGCGGCAAATTCTCTTGTAAATGGATATTCCAACAGGATATCGACACCCAGTTCCTCGCAATACAATGCTTTTTCCTCAGTTGTATATATGTTTTTATGAACATTTCCTCCTAACACAGAACCCGGTGCATCTCCAAAAGAAAATACCAATGCTGTCTTTCCCTGTTGTTTTTCCTGCATCAGACCATCTATCAGCATCTGATGTCCAACATGTATCCCGTCAAATTTGCCAAGTGCAATTGCGGTTCCAGCCGTAGAAAACCGTTTTGCTTCCTCATCGCGTAAATATATCATACCGTTATGTTCCTTCTTGTAATTATTATGAATTATACTATAAAAACATTTTATCTGCTTTGAACATCTTCTGTTCACTCTGATACCGGTAAATCGCACGGAATATTCCATCCTGATCATAGATCAGTCCCGGTGTCCCGTCTTCCTGTTCCGATACTTCACCTTCCAGATCATGCAAAGAAAGAAGATTCCCATTCATTAATCTGGCATTTCCGTTTTTATTCACTGTATATTTCGGGTACCGTGGAAACAGCCGGTCAATGGAGATGATATGCGAATCCAACATTCCCTGCGATACAAGGGATTCCACATCTGAAAGCCTTAATGCATCCTGTGTGGTAAATACAAATCCAGTCTCCTGTGCATTTACACTTGTTCTGAGTAAATGCTCCAACACTGCACCACATCCTAACTGTTCTCCGATATCCCTGCAAAGACTCCGGATATAAGTTCCTTTACTGCAATTCACTGCAATCTTTACAACCGGAAGTTGTATTGACAGAATCTCAATGTCATGGATCATGACCGGTCTCGGTTTCCGCTCAATCTCAATCCCCTGTCTTGCTAATTCATACAATTTCCTGCCATTTACCTTGATTGCAGAATACATGGGGGGAATCTGCTGATATTCTCCAACAAACGATTGAATTACATCTTTCACCTGTTCCTCCGTCACGCAGACATCCTTTTGTGACATAACTGTCCCGGAGCTGTCCTCCGTATCTGTGGTGATTCCTAAACGAAATACCGCTTCGTATGATTTGTTTTTATCCGTCAATATATCACAAAGCTTTGTCGCCTTTCCAAGACAGACCACAAGCACCCCTTCCGCATCCGGATCAAGGGTGCCGGTGTGTCCGATCTTCTTTTGTTTCAGGATTCCCCTTAATTTGGCAACCACATCAAACGAAGTAAAGCCTTTTTCCTTATATATGTTAATTACGCCATCATACATGTTATATCCTCTCATTGCGCTTACTTTGTTCATGCATTGTCTAACTGCGCTTTGATCATGTCTGTTACCTTTAAGATGATGGTGTCTTTGTCACCTTCCACCTCACAGCCAGCTGCTCTCACATGTCCGCCGCCACCCAGGGAACCGGCGATCATGCTGACATTTACAATCTCATTCGAACGCAATGAACATTTGAATACACCTTTCTTGGGATATTCATACATCCACAGTGCACATTCAACACCTTCCGTGATGCGCAAAGCGTCTACCACACCATCGGTATCCAGATTCGTAGCATCATTATCATCAAAAACATCTTTTGTAAGGCAGGATACGATCACCTTGCCGTCAAACATTAAAAACGCTGCATCCAAAGCCTTTGCAAGCATCTTGTTCTGTTTAAATGTTTTTTGATAAAAAGTACCATCGATCACCAACTGACTTCTTGCACCTTTTTCAATCAGTTTACCGGCAATCTCCATCGTCTGTCTCGTTGTATTCGTATATTTGAATACGCCGGTATCATGTACAATCCCTAAATACAGACATTCTGCACAGTGTTGTGAAATCTTATCCTCATCTAACAATGTAAAGACCGCTTCTGCCGCAGCACTGCATTCCGGCTTCAAAAAGCAGACATCACCAAAACCCTGATTACTTATATGATGATCAATACACATCGTGCGCTTTGCCGAATCAAAATATACGACAAAATCACCATGACGATCCAGATCACCACTATCCATAGAAATACAAAGGTCATATACCTTTTGCTTTTGTTCATGCAATATCTTGTCTGCACCATTCAAAAACAGGAACTCCGGCTTAAAGGCATCTAAATAAATATCCACCTGCTTATCCGGATAATTATCTAACACATAATTATATACACCCAGACAGGAACCTACGCAGTCCCCGTCCGGTCTTGTATGTCCCAAAATTACAATATCCTTCGCTTTTTCTATTTCTCGTATAAAATCGTTCATTCTACTCCTCGTTCGAATCATTGTCTTCTAGATCAACCGCCCGATCATGACTTAACACATCATCAATCTTCTTGGACATATTGATCGCATATTCAATGGATTCATCAATATAAAAAGTGATTTCCGGGGTATTTCTCAAATTGATACTTCGGGCAAGTTCCTTCCGGATATATCCGGAAGCACTTTTTAATCCTGCCAGGGTATCTTCTTTTGCCTGATCATCTCCTAATACAGAAATGTACGCTTTACATTCCTTTAAATCCGGAGTGACCATAACATGTGTTACAGAAGTCATTGCATGAATTCTCGGATCTTTGATCTCACGACTGATAATTCGCGACAATTTCTTCTGTACCTCACCATTAATTCTTGTATTTTTAATACTTGTGCGTCTCATATATTCTCCAATCTGTTTTACACGCCAGTCTAACGAGGCACTTCTACCATTTCATAGGCTTCGATCTGATCATCTTCCTTCAGATCATTGAAGTTTTCAAGTACAATACCACACTCAAATCCATTTTTAACTTCCTTCACATCATCTTTAAATCTCTTCAGCGATGCAAGTGGTCCTTCATAGATCTGTTCACCGTCTCTCGTAATACGAACACTGGATTTCTTACGGATTACTCCATCCAATACGAAACATCCTGCGATCGTACCTACACCGGAAGCCTTAAATGTCTGACGAACTACAAGGTGTCCTGTTACCTGTTCTTCATATATAGGATCTAACATTCCCTTCATAGCTGCCTCGATATCCTCAATTGCGTTATAAATAACCTTATATAATCTCAAATCAACTTTTTCACGTTCTGCAACGTCTTTTGCCTGTGCATCCGGACGAACATTGAAACCGATAATGATCGCATTAGATGCAGATGCTAAGATAACATCCGATTCATTGATCGCACCAACACCGGCATGAATTACCTTGATCACAACTTCTTCATTCGAAAGTTTTAACAGACTCTGCTTAACTGCCTCAACAGATCCCTGTACATCTGCCTTTACAACCAGATTCAGCTCTTTTACATTACCTGCCTGAATCTGGGAGAACAGATCATCTAATGACATTTTTGCTTTTGTCTCTGCTAACAGCTTCTCTTTATCACAAGCAATAAAGGTCTCTGCCATAGAACGGGCTTCTTTCTCATTCTTTGTGGCAACAAAGATTTCACCTGCTTCCGGTACACCATTTAATCCCAGGATCTCTACCGGCTGTGAAGGACCTGCCTCCTTCACGCTCTGTCCCTTATCATTGATCATGGCACGAACTCTACCATATGCACTTCCGACCGAAATGGTATCTCCAACCTTTAACGTACCTTTTTGAACAAGAATGGTTGCGACCGGTCCACGTCCTTTATCCAATTCTGCCTCGATAACAATACCTCTTGCTTTTCGGTTTGGATTTGCCTTTAATTCCAGTACTTCTGCTGTAAGAAGGATCATTTCCAATAAGTTATCAATACCTTCTTTTGTATGTGCAGAAACCGGACAGAATACCGTAGAACCACCCCAGTCTTCTGCGATCAGTTCGTATTCCACCAATTCCTGTTTTACACGCTCTACATTGGCACTTTCCTTATCAATCTTGTTTACGGCAACAATGATCTCAATGCCTGCAGCCTTTGCATGGTTGATCGCCTCTACTGTCTGTGGCATAACACCATCATCTGCCGCAACAACTAAGATTGCAATATCCGTAGACTGTGCACCACGCATACGCATTGCTGTAAATGCCTCATGTCCCGGTGTATCTAAGAATGTGATCTGCTGTCCATTCACATCTACTGTATAAGCACCGATATGCTGGGTAATACCACCCGCCTCGCCGGATGTTACGGAAGTCTCACGGATTGCATCCAACAAAGAAGTTTTACCATGATCAACGTGTCCCATTACACAGACAACCGGAGGACGTTCTACTAATAAAGATTCATCCTCTTCTTCTTCCTTCAGCATCTCCTCGATCACATCTACTTTTACTTCCTCTTCTGCAATACAATTGTACTCTAATGCGATTTCCGCAGCTTTTTCAAAATCAAGATCCGTATTGACCGTAACCATCTCACCCGCTAAGAACAATTTCTTGATCAACTGTGATACCGGAGTCTTTACTTTATCTGCAAGCTCCTGAACCGTAAGTACCTCCGGAAGTTCAATTGTTCTGATCACTGGTTCTTCCGGCTCCTTTGGCTTTGGTTTTGCCACCGGTTTATTTACTGTTTTTGTGCCTTTCACCGTAAAATGATCATTCTTTTTACGGTTTCTCTTTCTGCTATCGCCATCCTCAAACAAAGAACTCTTATCTCTTTCTTTTTTATCTTTATGGCGATCCATACGTTCACGATCCATAGATGCACGATCCATTGGTGCAGGAATAGAGATCTTCTCATCTCTTCGGTTATCGCGTCTGCCGTTAGCATTGTTCTGTGATGGTCTGCCATTATTAAATCCACCACGGTTATTATTAAAATCTCTACGGTCGCCCTGTGGTCTGCCGTTACGGTCGCCCTGACGGTTTCCGTTAAAATCTCTGCGATCATTCTGTGGTCTGCCGTTACGGTCTCCCTGACGGTTTCCATTAAAGTCTCTGCGATCATTCTGTGGTCTGCCGTTACGGTCTCCCTGACGGTTTCCGTTAAAATCTCTACGCTCACCCTGTGGTCTGCCGTTACGGTCTCCCTGACGGTTTCCGTTAAAATCTCTACGGTCGCCCTGTGGTCTGCCGTTACGGTCTCCCTGGCGGTTTCCGTTAAAATCTCTGCGCTCTCCCTGCGGTCTGCCGTTACGGTCGCCCTGACGATTATTATTAAAATCTCTGCGATCGCCCTGTGAACGATTCTCATTTGCCGGCTGGTTATTCTCCGGTTTTCTAACATTCTCTGCCGGTCTTGCAGCCGGAGCCGGTTTTGCGGCTGCCACAGGGTTTTCTGCCGGTTTCACAGCCGGTTTCGCTGCTGGTGCAGCGTTCTGCGGTTTACCGGAAAAACGTGCACGAACCTTTCCTGCATCTTCATCCGAAACAGAACTCATATGGTTCTTTACTTCCACACCATTTTTCTTTAATATTTCAAGAACTTCTTTACTATCTTTATTCAAACTTTTTGCTAATTCATATACTCTGACTTTTGCCAAATCATTACACCTCCATCTTTTCGTAATTATCCATTTGCTTCACGACCGCCTTTGCCAGACCCTGATCCGTGACCGCTAAGGATGCACGAAATTCTTTTCCACAAGCATTTCCCAATGATACTTTATCAGAAAACACCCTCATTGCCACATGATAATGTTCACACATGTTCCGAAACTTTTTCTTTGTATTATCGGATGCATCTTCTGCAACAATCACAAGACACGCCAGACCTTCTTTTACCGCCTTCTCTGTTGAAAACTCTCCGGTCATCGTCTTTCCTGCTTTAGTTGCCAAAGACAACATAGATATTGATTTATTATTCGGTTTCAATCGTCATCAGCTCCTTTTCTAACTGTTCGTACACATCCGAGCCAATGGACATTTTAAAGGATCGCTCCAAACCTTTTGATTTCATAGCTTTTTCAAAACATTCACGGTTCAAATGCAGATAAGCGCCGCGACCATTCTCTTTTCCCGTCGGATCAAATTTGATGATATTGTCTTTTGTCCTGATGATCCGCAGCATATCCTTTTTAGCGATCATCTCTCCACACCCAACACATTTTCGCAGTGGTGTTTTTTTTGCCATTTTTATCACATCCAATCTATCAACAATCCATCTATCTTAAAAGCTTACGCAAAAAGAAATTAAATTATGCCATTAAGCATCCTCATTTCCCTCTGTGTATTCGCCATTTTCCATATTCTCGTCTTCGTCATAGGATTCATACTCGTCATAATTATCATCATATTCTTCATCATAAGAATCCTCATATCCGTATGCTTCTCTTGCCTGCGACTCACTCTTAATATCAATCTTATATCCGGTCAGTCTTGCAGCTAATCTGGCATTCTGTCCTTCTTTTCCAATTGCCAGTGAAAGCTGATAATCCGGAACAACAACTCTTGCGCTCTTATCTTCCTCATCTACCTGAACGGAAACAACCTTCGATGGGCTCAAAGCATTCTCAATAAATCTTGCAGGATCTTCACTCCATGTAATAATATCAATCTTTTCACCCTTGAGATCTTCTACGATATTATTCACCCTTGTTCCGTTCATTCCGACACAGGCACCAACAGGATCAACATTCGGATCATTTGACCATACCGCGATCTTGGAACGGGAACCTGCTTCTCTTGAGATAGATTTGATCTCTACTGTACCATCTGCAACTTCTGTTACTTCCTTCTCAAACAAACGCTTTACCAATTCCGGATGGGTACGGGATACGATCACCTTCGGTCCCTTGCTTGTCTTCTTTACTTCCACAATATATAACTTAATACGATCGGTTGGACGATAATGCTCTGTCTTAACCTGCTCATTTTCCATTAGGAGTGCATCCATCTTGTCATCTAAGCTGACGGAAATATTCTTACCTACATATCTCTGAACAATTCCGGTAACAACATCTTTTTCCTTACAGTAGAAATGATCGTATAATGCATTCTTTTCTTCTTCTTTGATTGTCTGTACAATAACACTTCTTGCCTGCTGTGCTGCAATACGTCCAAAATTCTTCGGTGTTATCTCGACATTTACTACATCACCAACTGCATACTTTGAGCTGATCATAAGTGCTTTTTCCAATGAAATCTCTGTTGCAGGATCCTCTACCTGATCCACAACGGTCTTTGCTGCATACACTTCAATGGCTCCTGTTTCCCGATCCATATTCACGGTTACATTCTCGCTCTTTCCAAAATCCTTTTTGCATGCATCTAATAACGACTTCTCAATCGCATCAATGATGATCTCTTTTGATATTCCTTTCTCTTTTTCAATCTGCTCTAATGCAAGCATTAACTCTGACATTTTTCTGATTCCTCCTTTTATTCTTTCCATGTGTAATATTAAAACTCAAATGCCAATCGAACCAGTGCTAAATTACTGCGTTCGATCGATATAATATCTTCATTTTCCAAAATGACGGTAATTGACTTATCATCATAATCCTTTAATTCCGCCTCGAAATCTTTGATCTTACCTGTATCAAGCGGCTTAAACAACTTGATCTCGATCATCTTTCCAAGATTTCTCGCAAAATCCTTGTCCTTTTTGAGCGGTCGTAACAACCCCGGTGAACTAACCTCTAAAATATAGGCATCCTTAAATTCCTTCTCGTATGCATCCAGCTTTGGATTCAATTCCCGACTGATCTCTACACAGTCATCAATTGTAATTCCACCCGGCTTGTCAGCATATACACGCAGATAATATGTGGAACCTTCTTTCACATACTCTACATCCACTAATTCGAATCCACGTTCTTCAATAATTGGCTGTACCAATTCTTCACAGGTGGACTCTATTTGTTTTTTAGTCATAAATGACCCCTTTCCATATGCAATTGTTGAATTATTGAGCCGTTGTAAGAACAGCCTGCCTTACAACGTAAAGAGAGTGGACAATCTGCCCACTCTCTCGCTTGTCAATATGTTACTATGCTAGAATACCACTACTTTTCAGAAAATGCAAGCCTTTTTCCGGAAAATGCGTTCAAACCGTCCGATTACGCGTCTTATCATTCACCGTAATTGCCTGTAAAGGATATGCCAATCCTCTGACATTTTCATAATCAATCCGCAATAATGTACCCGGTGCTTTCTTATAATAACGAGTAGTGAAAACCATCTCCCCGTCATTTAGATAAATCTCCAATATAGAAGAATCGACAAGTATCCGAACCGTTTCAATCACCGGAATCGTGGTTTTCCGGATTGTTCTGCCAGACCCACATTCTTCCGTCAGCGACAATGCCACCTTCTGATCTTGGTAAACAATCCGTACACCATCTGCAATTTCAATTACAAAGGATTCCGGCAGCCCGATAAAAAAAAGATCCATGCATTCATTTTCAAATTGTGTTGTCTTCTGCGTGATCGGAATACATTTTCCTGTGCGCAATTTCATAATTTCATCGATTGGCTTTTGATATATCTGCGGTTCACCGGAATATGGATTCTCTTTCAGTATCAATTCTCTTGGAAATGTCAGGCAATGCTGCCATCCTTCCTGTAATGTCTCCTTATTGGTATACTCCGCATCCGGCATTCCTGCCCATCCGATCAGAATTCTTCTTCCCTTCTGATCAATAAATGTCTGCGGTGCATAAAAATCAAATCCCTTATCCCACTCTGCGAATCTCCCGGTATCCAAATATATAGTCTGTATCTCATCCTCTTTTTTCTCTGCATGTCTGCCCTCTAACAGGAAATAACCGGACTGATACTGATTTTGAAAGCGGTCAGTCTGAGCCGTTAACCCCTGTGGGGACACAGATAAGATCTGCCGGTCTGAAATTGCAAACAGATCCGGGCATTCCCACATATATCCAAAATATTCTTTTGTTGTAAGAATGGAACAAAGTATCCAATCTTTCCGGTTCTCTGACCGGTATAGCAGTACTCTGCCTTCATTCTCTAATGTGCGTGCTCCCAACACCATATAATACAGTCCGTTCTTTTCCCAGACTTTTGGATCTCTTACATGACAGGATAATCCCGCCGGATAATCAGATGTTTTCAGAACAACCTGTTTATCTCCAAAATGAATGCCATCTTTACTTTCCACTAAGACCGTATCCGCCATTCTTCCGGAAGTAGTATAATCATGGTTACCCGGTAATTTGACATTTCCAGTGTAGAAAATATGCATTCCATCCTTGTCTGTCAGACCACTTCCGGAGTATACACCATCCTTATCAAATGCTTCATCAGGCATCAACGGCATTCCAAGATATTCAAAATGGCACCAATCCTTCGTGATATAATGACCCCAGCCTTTTGGTCCACTTCCCTGTGCCGACATTGGTGCATATTGAAAAAAGATATGATATGTGTCACCCATCTGGCAAAGTCCATTAGGATCATTCAGCCATCCAACCGGAGCCATCAAATGTATTCGATTCCGTAAGATTGAATCCTGCTTATAAGAAATATCATTTTCTCTTTTTGTAATCTGAGCCAGAAGCTCTTTTCCAATTGAATTCACAAGCAGCCTCCTATATACTATCTCTCCACTTTCATTACCGCATCAAGTGGTTCCAAATCTCCTTTCTTCAATACAGTGATTCCTGCAAAATCATCTGTATTGGTAACAATCACTGGAGTTGTAACGTCATATCCTTTACTCTTGATCTTCTCTAAATCCACATCTAAGAGTAATGTACCTGCTTTCACCACATCCCCCTCTGCTACATGACATTCATAGCCTTCGCCATTTAACATAACGGTGTTGATTCCAACATGGATCAATACTTCGATTCCGTCTTTGCTCGTCATTCCAATCGCATGCCTGGTATCAAAAACGGTGGTAACTGTTCCATCAAATGGGGCGTATATCTTACCTTCCTCAGGATATATGGCAACACCTTTTCCTAATACCTCTCCTGCAAATGTATCATCTTTTACTTCTGATAAAGCAATGACTTTTCCTTTTGCCGGTACATATATTGTGTCTTTTTCTGTATCCGGCTTTACGGTCACTGCCTGTTGAATCTGATTCTCTGTTTTGGTCTCTTTGTATAAGATCCATGAAATGATAAATGCTACTGCAGCAGCAACAACCATTACCAGCAAATAAGCTACCGTACAGTCTGTTGTGATCAAAAATCCAAACAAACCGGTAATTCCATATGCAGAAGATCCTGCTCCTGTAATACCTGCGATCAATGCACCACATGCGCCACCGATGCAGCCTGCAACAAATGGCTTCATGTAACGGATGTTCACACCAAAGATTGCCGGTTCTGTAATTCCTAAAAATGCAGATAAAGAAGCCGGTAATGCCATTGATTTAGTTTTCTGGTTCTTTGTTTTCAGTGCTACCGCCAAAGCTGCTGCACCTTGAGCTACATTTGCCGCAGTTGCGATCGGCATCCAGGTATCTATACCTTTTGCACTTAACAGACCTGCTTCCAAAGCATTATACATATGATGTACACCCGCTACAACCGTTGGTGCATACACTGCACCGCAAAGCATTGCACCAATTCCAAACGGAATATTGATCAAATATTCAACACCGGATAATACTCCGTTTTCAATTGCAGAAAAGATCGGTCCGAAAATGGTAAGTGTCAGATAGCCAGTTACCAAAACGGTAACTAACGGAGTGACAAACAGATCAATGATCTCCGGTACGATTTTATGCAGCTTCTTCTCCAACGCCGACATAAACCATACTGCAATGACAACCGGAATTACATGTCCCTGATATCCAACCAGGTTGATATCATATAAACCAAACCATGCAGATGCAGTCGGTATAGAATCTGCACCGGCTACACTCCATGCATTTAACAGATCCGGATGGATCATGATCATTCCGATCACTGCACCAAGAAACTGATTGCCCCCGAACACTTTTGCAGCACTGATTGCGATCAAAATCGGCAAAAATGTAAATGCAGCATTTGCAAATAAATGAATAATGGTATATGTTCCGGATTGTGCCATCTGTGGCCATACATTACAAAGACCTTCCAACAATCCCATCAAAAGACCACTTGCCACAATGGCCGGAATGATCGGAACAAACACATCTCCTAACGTCTTGATTGCTCTTAAAAATACATTCTGTTTATTGGCAGCTGCAGCCTTCACTTCTTCTTTTGTTCCTGCCGCAATTCCAGCTTCTGCGATAAATGCATCATATACCTTGTTTACAACCCCGGTACCGAAAATAATCTGCAATTGTCCAGATGCTTCAAAAACACCTTTTACACCTTCTACGCTTTCAAGTGCATTCTTATCACACTTTCCATTGTCTGCAATCACAAGGCGTAGTCTGGTTGCACAATGTGCCGCTGATATAACGTTGTCTTTTCCTCCGATCAGAGCCAGTACCTCTGATGCTGCTTTTTCATAATTCATAATCATACCTCCTTTGATGCGTAATCGTTCTCACTTTCATTTTAAAAAAAACAATGAGAAGTCTGCGTTTTTCTCCGTGTGGTATCGTTCTCATTTGTTATCTTGATTATAACACAATGCGAATAAATGTAAATATGCACATTGTACAAGAATTCAAAAATTACCTTATATATTATTACCAATAGGTAAATACTCATTCACTAATTCATCCTGCAATACAAAAAAAGACCGCAGAAAAAACTTCCTGCGGTCTGTATTATCGAACAGATTATAAATTACTCACCCATCTGAGCTGCAACTTCTGCTGCAAAATCCTCATTCTTCTTCTCCATACCTTCGCCAACTTCGAAACGAACGAACTTAGCAATCTTAAGGTCTTTGTTCACTGACTCAAGATATTTTGCAACTGACTGCTTACCATCTTCAGCCTTAACATAAGTCTGATCCATAAGACTGATCTCTTTTACCTGCTTAGAAATACGTCCTTCCACAAGGCCATTGAAGATCTTGTTACCAACAATCGCATCTTTGTCAGCAATTGCTAACTCAGCTAATGTATTCTTCGCTTCTGTTGAAAGGAAGTTTGGAAGATAATTCATATTGCTCTTCTTCTCTTCGTAAATGGCAATATCCTCATCGCTCCACTTCTTATCGTTAACAGCCTTATCAAGCAATCCCTGTAAGATTGGCTTTGGAAGTGAGAAAGGATCATTCAACGCACTGTCAATTGTGATCTCTTTCAACTTAGCCATCTCATCGGCAGAGATATCTGCTCTGCAAATATACTGTGGATTCATAGCTGCAATCTGCATAGCAACATTGCCAAGTGCCTCTTTTACAGAATCATCAGCAGCACCTTCGCCGGCAACCAAAACACCAATACGTCCACCACCATGTAAATAAGATACTACGCAGTCACCGTTAACTTTCTCAAATCTACGGAAAGATAACTTCTCACCGATAGTAGCTGTCTTCTCTACTAATTCGTCTTTTAAACCATTCTCATCAAGTAAAGCTGCAACATCTTCACCGTTTTTGCCACCATTCAATGATGAAGCAAGTGCCTGATCTGCAATCTTCTGAACGAATGTCTGGAATATTTCATTCTTTGCAACGAAATCTGTCTCAGAGTTTACTTCTACAACTGCTCCTGTCTTAGAATCAGCGGAAATAGCAGTTTTCGCAATACCTTCCGCTGCAATTCTGCTTGCTTTCTTCTCAGCCTTTGCAGCACCACTCTTACGAAGTACCTCTACTGCTGCATCCATATCACCATCACACTCTGTAAGTGCTTTCTTACAATCCATCATACCGGCTCCGGTCATCTCACGAAGCTCTTTTACCATACCAGCTGTAATAGCCATGTCAATCGTCCTCCATATTCATTATGATACAAAGGAATAGAACGGCATGCGTCGTTCTATTCCAAAAACTCTATTATTCCTCAGTAGCAGCTTCCTCAGCAACTTCCTCTGTCTCTGCATCCATACCCTGGTTTGCTTCGATAACAGCATCTGCCATCTTGGCAACGATCAACTTAACAGCACGGATTGCATCATCATTACCAGGAATTACGTAATCTAACTCTTCCGGGTCACAGTTTGTATCTGCAATACCAACCAAAGGAATTCCTAATGAATGAGCTTCCTGAATACAAATTCTTTCCTTGCGTGGATCTACAACAAAGATCATATCCGGAGCGCCGCCCATTTCCTTAATACCGCCTAAGTTCTTCTGAAGCTTATCCATCTCTTTCTTGATGTTGATAACCTCTTTCTTAGGAAGTACATCAAATGTTCCATCCTCTTCCATCTTCTCATATTTCTTCAATGTAGCAATACGAGTCTCGATTGTTCTCCAGTTTGTAAGCATACCGCCTAACCATCTCTCGTTTACATAGTACATACCGCATCTCTCTGCCTCTGTCTTAACAGAATCCTGAGCCTGCTTCTTTGTACCTACAAATAAGATCTTACCGCCTTCAGCAGCACATTTCTTAATTGCTTCGTAAGCTTCATCTACTTTACCAACTGATTTCTGTAAATCAATGATATAGATTCCGTTACGCTCAGTATAAATGTACTCAGCCATTTTAGGGTTCCATCTTCTTGTCTGGTGTCCGAAATGTACACCTGCTTCCAATAACTGTTTCATTGAAATAACGCTCATAATAATACCTCCTGGTTTTTCTTCCAACGACTTCTCACATCCAAAAACAGGTCTATAACACGCGTCCTTTGATTATAAATCTGCACCCTTCCAGATCATCCACCGTTGTGATTTATTTTTTACCGAGTGGTATTATAGCATAACACATACAATACCACAAGGATTTTTTCATATTTTTTGAATATATTATTATAAAATTTTTACAATGGATCGGATATTGCCTCAGCAATTGCATGATAATCCATTCCTTTTGTCAGTTCATGTGTTCCGACCCGAATCCTCGAAGCATATCCTTTCTCTATCAGATAATTGTCATACTCGGCTGCGTCTTTAACGATTCCTAATTCCTGTAATTTCTGACAGACCGTATAAGAAGTTGCACCTCTTTCGATTGTAATCGAAACTTTCTCCGCTGTCTCCGTGGTATTTTCGGTTGTGGCTTCCGTTATCTGTTCAGTAGTAGATTCCGTTGTCTTTTTTTCTTCTTCTGTCGCCTTCTCTGTTGTGCTTTCCGTTTCTTTATTCTCCGAAGCTTCGGAGGTTGCAGATGTATGCAAAATATCTTCAATGGAACTTCCTTCTTCCACCATTCCCAGTTCTTTGGCCCGTTCTATAATCTGTTTATCTGACATTTTAGGAGTAGCATTTTCCTTATATACCATAAAAAATATAAGGGAGGCAAATACGATGCCGACACCTAATCCTCTTAAAAAATACTTGAATCTCATGACTATTCTCCCTGATACAAATCAATTACAAGTTTCACTTCTCCAACACCTAAGCCCAACTGTTTTGCAATATCTATAATACTATTGCCGTTCCGGTGCATTTCTAAGATAATTTCATTTGAATTGGAATTGGCTTCAAACTCTTCATCCATAGTATCCTCGAAGTCAGTATCCGCATCATCAAATTGCTGAAACACATCCTCTAAATCTTCTACCGAATCCTGTTGTTCCTGCTCTGTATCTGCAGGAGCTGCCGACAAGACCTTCTCTTCTTTTATTGATTGTGCATGCTCCGGCTGGGCAGTCTGCTTATGTGGTTGTATAACTTCCTTATTATTTTCCTGCTCCTGCAATGCTTTTGCTTCTGCTAAAACAGCATCCATATGTGCTTCCGTTTCTTTACTCTTCTGAACATTTGCTGCCATTGTTTTTTCACTAGATGATAATTGATCTGCGAGCGGCTGAAGTTGTTTTTTCATATCATCCACCTGCTGAACCGTTTTCATGATCTCTTTTTGTTTGTCGTCCAACATGCTATACAAAAACATGACTTCCTTATGATTTTTCTCAATCTGTTCACAAACCGCAACTGCATAATCGCCTAACGCCATCGTTTTCTCATTTGCCATAGAGGAAAGAGATTCATTTGTCTCATATAATATGTCTTTCGCCTGATTTGCGATCACATCCTCAATCTTTCTTTTTATGATACCTAATTCTCTTTCCGAAAACTGGTAATCGTCATTTATTGTTAGTAGATCAATATTAAAATCAGACTCTTTCTTTGTCAGCTTCTCTGAAATAAAAAAACTGGCAAATATAAATACAAGTCCTAATATCATCATAATAATAATTTGTATCGTCATATTCTGCTCCTGTCTATATCTGAATATTAATTCTAGGTTGCGTCAATTCTTCTTTTTCTTTTAAGTTGTTCTTTTCTTCTTCCGCTTCTTCCTGTTTCCGCTTGCGCCGTTTTCGTCTAAAATTCTGATACTCCCCATTTCCCTCTTCTTTTGCATCGTATTGATATTCCGCAAACCGATTCGCATCTTTCTGAATTACTGTCTCACTATTATGTTTTACCTCTTTTTGAACTTCATTCGCAGCAAAATTATTCTCATTCACAATCTGTTTGTTTTCGAAATGTTTTTCTGTACCAACAGATTCTGTCCGAGGCAACAACATCTGCATTTCTATTGGACGTATCATCTTTGAAACCTCCTGACGCTAAATCACAGAACTAGCCACATCCGCTCCATCTAAACGGAACTGACAACGGCTTCTCATATCTTTCACTGGGTAAATATGATTGGCTATATGAATGGAAACTCCCGGATATATCGTATAATTTACAACAATCTTTCCACCTTTTTTCTCTTCAATTGCCTTCTTCAACTGCATATATTCAGCAGATTCCTGTTCCAATTCAGCCGACAACTGTTTGAAACGTTCCCCTGTCTGTTTGGCAGTTACTAATTGATTCGGCAATAATTTTACCCCTTCGGCAATCTTCTTTCGAAGCAATTCCAATTTCTGTTTATTCTCCAGCAACTCATCCTGTTTCGTTTTTATGGAAATGCTGAGTTCTTTATATCGTTCTAATATTTCCGGTTCCACTCCGACTTTCAGATTCGTAACCGTATTCATCTTATTGCCGAATACACTTGCCTCAATACACTTACCTGCCGATACATTACCACCGATCACAAACCCTTTTTTGCCGCTGACGACGACTGTTTCTCCGGCATCAACATCTGAATGCAGACAGGAACCAACATTGACAGTTCTTCCCGCTTTTACTTTGCAGCTTTCAATAAACTTCGCCACAATATCATTTCCTGCCTGAAGCATACACCTGTTCATTCCCTGAACACCTCGTTTTAGAACGATATTGCCCCCTGCGATCAGAGTTGCACCTTCCACGACTCCGTCCACTTCGATATCGCCAGAAGCTTCTACCGTAAAACCTGCACATACATTGCCCGGAATCACAATATTGCCATTATAATGCAGATCTCCTGTGGAAGGATCTACATTCGCTGCAACACAATATGTGTTAGATACAAACACCGTATCTCCTTCCAGCTTAACATCCCCGTCAATCTGTGAATATATCTTTAACCGGTCTTCGGACAATTCAATGTTCTTTCCATATTTTAGAAGTCCTTTTTTGATCTTCAATGGTGTAATCGTGTTGCCATATACATCTTTTCCCGGTTTTCCTTCTTTCTCCGGGATCATTTGTGCCAGTAATTCCCCTTTTTTTACAGATGTAAACAGATTCAGTTCATGGAAATCCACACTTCCATCTTCTAATAACTTCGGTTTGGATGTCGGCTCAGTATTGAACATATACTGTATTTTCGCATCCACCCCCTGCACAACCGCCACCCCTTTTGCAATTGGTATATCTCTGCAATATTGTGGTCCGGCTACAAATGCTTTTATGATCTTATCGGAAATGCCATGCTCAATTCGATTTGCTTTTAATTCATTCAGAATATCTTTTTCCGACATTCTTTTTCCATTCTCAGACGGTGGATAAAATCTCATAATTGCAAGCATCCGGTCATCCGACACACGAACATCCGCCATCTCATTTACTTCAGAAATTACAGTTGGCGAAACATATATTTCTTTAATTTCTTTTACCTCGGCCACCTCTTTGGTAAGTTTCGGAACATCGCAATCAGTTATGCCGCATTTTTCCAAATATTTTACCAGTTCTAAAATTGCAATCGGTTTCCCTTTTTCCTTTGCCGGGAAAACACGAATAAACACTCCGTTTGCCCGGATCACCAATTGAAAATATGCATTCGTATATCTCATAAGCGGTCCTCCTGATTCTTTCTATCCCATAAGGATCTCAAAATATCTGCCTAGCTGCTTTTTCATTTTTTCCAGTGCCTTGGAATGCAATTGGGAAATTCGGGATTCCGAAACTTCAAGAACTCTCGCCACTTCCTTCAGAGTAAGATCTTCATAATAATATAACAACACAACTTTGCGTTCTTTTTCGGTCAATAGATTCAACGCATCCATAAGCATCTTTTTCACTTCATCCCGGTCAACTGCTTCCTCCGGTTCTACGTAAGCAGTATTGCGAAACTCTTTGACTCCGTTCTCCGTTCCCGTTTCCATAAATTCGTCCAAAGATGCAATATTGGAAATATTCGTCAAACCTTCCCAGCTTCGATATTCATCCAAAGAAATTCCCAATTCTTCCGCAATATCCTGGTCTTTGACATTGGCACCCTTTTCTTTTTCCAGTTTAGATACCGCACTCTCCATCTGCTTTTGTTTCTGTCTGACCGAACGCGGGATCCAGTCCATCTTCCGGATTTGATCCAGTATGGAACCTCTGATCCGCAGACTGGCATATGTTTCAAATTTGATACCTTTTCCATAATCAAACTTATCAATTGCATCAATCAATCCAAAAATGCCATAACTGACCAGATCATCATATTCAACTGTATATCCAAGATACATATTTAACCGTCCGGCAACGAGTTTTACCAATGGAACATACTCTATGATGATCTGTTCCCTTAACTGTTCCGACTGGTTTTTGATATATTCTTGCCAAAGTTTATTTCTTTTGGTCTCATCCATTGTAAACACCCCAGTAATTTATATATCATTATATTATTCATCTTCTTCGTCTTCATCAAAATGTACATTTCCCACCGTTTGTTCTTCCGGCTGCTGGTTCATTTCCTCCGGTTCATCTGAAACATCAGCAGATTCACTCCGTTTGAATTTATCCAATCCCTTTTCCAAAATCTCAACAACCAAAGTACCGATCACATAGAAAATCAGGATCACTACCAAAACAATAAACAAAGACAACGTAATCGGTCTTCCCATACACATATTAATGATCAGCGCAATCAAACCTGCAAGCAAAACTATAAATGCTCTAACATATTGCAGTTTCATATTGAAATCTCCTATATTATCTTTTCGCTCTTTCCAGCACTTTTAATTGTCAGTTTCTTGGTTACATTATCAAAAACAATTGTTCTACCATAATCTGCCCCGGTATCTTCCGCGACAATTGGTATTTTAAATGCTGCAAGAACTTCTTTTACAGACTTCACATTTCTCTCGCCAACACTGGCCAGATCCGTCTTGCCTGAGAACTGGAACATCGCTGCACCTCCAGCAATCTTCGCAGAAAGCATAGATCTTTTCAGTCCCTTTTCCTCTAATGCATGCAGCAAATCTTCAATTCCGGTATCTGCAAACTTCGCACGATTGGAATTATTCTTAATTTCCCTGCTGGAAGGCAGCATGATATGCACCATTCCACAATACACATCTCCGGCTGCATACAGGACAATGCCAACACAAGAGCCTAAACCAATCGTTGTAATAGTGTCTGGATTCTTACATAATTTCCAATCTGCAATTCCAACCTTGATCATCTCGCCCATAATTTCACCCGATTCCTAACGTCCGGAAAATGTGTTCATAAGACGTCTCGTCCGTTACAAAAAGCAAAAATCCATTGATCGGTCTCTCGTTGTCTAAGAATTTGGAATCAATAATCAGTGCTTTATCTCCTACCTGTCCCAGTTCACTGATCGGAAGGCTCAACACCGAACCTGCCATATCAACGCAGATAGCCGGCGGTGCAATGGATAACTTCAAATTGGTCAACGTACTGATAGAAGAAATATAGGAACTCATTAAAATATTACCAATCTCCTTCAATGCAGACTTGTCCATATGATCAAATGTAGTAAAATCATCTCCATATGTCTTATTCAGCATAGTTCCGGCAAGATTCTTCGCCTCTTCTAATTCAAGAACGAACAATGTCATACCACTTACTTCTCCGGTAAAATGCGTTAATACGGCAGCAACCACCGTATCCGGACCACCGATCATATCTGCAATCTCATCAAATTTTAACACTTTTACAACCGGTACCTCTACCCGTAACCCTGAATTCAACATTACGGATAATGCGGTCGTCGCATTGCCGGCACCGATGTTCCCTATTTCCCGTAAAACATCCAGCTTCATGCTGGTTAATTCCTGATCTTTCATCTTATCACCTACGCATTATCTATATCCTGAATAACTCCCTGAATATTCAAAAGTGAAATTAATGTATCATTGTACTTACCAACTCCGATCAGATTATTTCCCTGCTCATCGTAAACGGTTTTTTCGATATTTTCTTCATCTAACGAAACAACTTCTCTTACTTCATCCACTAACACACCAATCTTCGCATTGCTTTCCGGCTTTACAATAATAATTCTGGTTGCATTGGTATATTCTTTATCCGGCAGACCGAATTTCGTACGCAGACACATAACCGGTATGATCTCACCACGCAGGTTGATTACTCCTGCAAAATAAGGCTGTGCCTTTGGCACACGGGTAATCTGCTGCATCCTCACAATATTATCAATAAACGAAATATCAATACCATACTGCTCGTTATCTAATTTGACAACAATATATTGTTTTGAATCATTTACAACTGTATTCTCTTCCATGTTGAACCCCTCCTTATACCAATGCATTCGAATCAATGATCAACGCAACTTCACCATCACCTAAAATTGTTGCTCCACTGATCATTCTATGAATATTAATATATTTACCAAGTGGTTTAATAACTATCTCCTGTTGTCCTAATAAATTATCAATTACAAGACCTGTCTGTTTGTCACCCTTCTTCACAATGACAACTACAAGATTCTCCGGCTCTTCATCACGCGGCGGGCAATCCAGCACTTCGTCTAACCGAACCAAAGGAATCACGGTACCTCGCAGATTGATTACCTCTTTTTGTTGAACGTACTTGATATCATTAGTTGCAACATCTTCAATCGTAACAATCGAATTCAATGGAATTGCATATTTTTCCTGTCTTACTTCGACCATCAATGCCTGAATAATAGCAAGTGTCAAAGGAAGGCGAACAATAAACTTGGTTCCCTCTCCTAATTTAGTGGATACTTCAACGTCTCCGCCCAATCCCTCAATCTTATTCTTAACAACATCTAATCCGACTCCACGACCGGAAACATCCGTGATCTTCTCTGATGTCGAGAATGCCGGACGGAATAACAGATCAATTGCTTCTTTTTCTGTCATCATTTCTGCCTGTTCTTCCGTAATCGTACCCTTCTTAAGTGCAGTTTCCTTAACCTTTTCAACATCAATACCAGCACCGTCATCAATTACTTCAATCGTAACATTATTACCATCCTGATATGCATTCAACTGAATCGTACCAACCTGTGGTTTGCCTAATTTTAGACGATCGATCGTAGGCTCTAATCCATGATCTGCAGAATTACGAAGCATGTGCATCAACGGATCTCCAATCTCATCAATAACAGTACGATCCAGTTCGGTATCTTCACCGGTCATAATTAATTCCATTTCTTTTCCGAGTTTTTTGGACAGATCCCGGATCATACGAGGGAATCGGTTTACAACACTCTCAATCGGAACCATTCGCACTTTCATAACGGACTCATGCAAATTCGTTGTAATTCTCTCCAAATATTCAATCTGTTCATTAAAGCTTTGCATAGAAGTCTTACTATCTTCCTGATTGCTGACAGAAACAAGACCATTCTTTGCAATAATCAACTCACTTACCAGATTCATTAAAACATCCAGTTTTTCAATATCCACACGTACAGAACGATTGGCAACCGGTTTTCCTGTCTTTGCAGGTGTTGTCTTTTTCTTCTTGGTTTCTTCTTTTTCCGGTTCCTTTTCTTCCTTCTGTACAGAACTTACTACATTCGCATCACTTGGGATCTCATAGTTTTCAATTACAACTTCTTTGATCTCGGATACATTAGAAATGATCTTCTTGATCTCTTCTAAAGATTTGTCAGAAATGATGAGCATGGAAAAATCAAAATCAAACTTCTCATCCTCAATATCCTGTACACTCGGTACTGATTTGATGATCTCACCCTTGTTCTCTAAACCTTTGAATACAAGAAACGCTCTGGCCGCTTTCAATATACAATTCTCATCAATATATACGGTAACACCATATACATTCAGATTCTTCGCTTTAGCCTCAATTATTGCGTTCTTTTCAAAATCCGCTATATCAATATGTAAAAACTTACGTTTGTCACCATCTGCTGAATCTGCTTCTGTTTTCTCTTCCGGCTGTACTTTCTTCTCCGGTTCCGGAGCTCCCTCTGCTTTCAGGCAAGCATTCAGCATATTGATCAATTCATCATTGTCATTCTCGCCTTCGTCTGAAGTATTAATGATACAGTCCAGATACTCTTCAATTGCATCCAGACACTTAAATACAATATCAACCAAATCCGGTGTAACACTCATCTTTCCATTACGGATCTCTGAGAACACATTCTCCATATCATGTGTTAAACGCTGCATTCTCTTAAATCCCATCGTACCTGCCATACCCTTTAAGGAATGTGCAGCACGGAAGATCTCATTGATCGTATCAATATTATCTGGTTCTGATTCTAATACCAATACCTGATCATTCAGATTCTGTAAATGTTCCTTTGTCTCATCAATAAACATCTCAAGATATTGACTTAAATCCATCTTAACGCACCCCCGTTTTATTCATAATTTCTTGTCCAATATCATCTAATGGAAGCACCGCGTCTGCCAATCCATTCTCAACAATCGCTTTTGGCATCCCATATACAACACAAGAATCTCTTTCCTGTGCAATTGTGTAAATGTTCTGGTTCCCTTTCAGCTCTTTCACGCCTAAATATCCATCTGCACCCATTCCGGTCAAAACGACACAGACAATGTAATCCAAAGACACTTTACTCAAACTCCTGAACGTAATATTTGCGCAAGGTCTTAATCCATTCACCGGATCTTCCTCATTCTCCTGAAATATCAAATTCCCATTACGTTCCTGTAATATTTGTAAATGCTTTCCACCTTTTGCAAGGTAAACATGTCCTTTTTCAAGTGTTTCTCCATCAATCACTTCACTGACCGGAATCTCACTTGATGAATTCAATCGTTCTGCCAATGCATTGGTAAATCCCTTCGGCATATGCTGCACGATCACAACCGGTGCATCAAGATTCGCCGAAAGTTGTGGAATCACTTTATGTAGTGCTTTCGGTCCACCTGTAGAGCTGGCAATCACAACGAGTTTTCTACTTCGGATGTCTGCCATACCTTTCACCTCATACATAAATACATTTTATGTTCTTATTATATCAAATATCTATCTGCGCATAAGTGCATAGTAACATTTTATTAAAATTATTCTAATCCTAATTCCTTCATTCTGTTTTTCCTTTGAATCTGGAAAATATAATGAATGATCTGTTCTCTAGTCGACTGATCCATTTGGAAATACTGCACTCTCTGTTCAAAAATACGATTATTGTTCTCATTTTGAACAGACAGTAAAATCTTTGCCATAACATAAAGAACTTCTGATGTTTCATCTGTTGTCATATCAAAACGAATTTCCATCAGTTCACCCACCGTTTCTTTTGATGATGACACAAAACGCATACCTCCGCCGCTTAGATCTAACATAATACCTTTTTTCCACTCAATCTCTAATTCATCCGGATTATATGCCTTTCCCTCATCAATAAACGCTCTCTCTTCTTCTCCAATAAGCCGATATTGCAATTCCATTCTGCAATCCAAACGATAGAATTCTCTTCTTTGTATCTTTTCAAGATCAGAAGTCAATTCAATTTCCAGTAAAAAGAGTGATCCCTTTTTATATCTTCCCGTAGCAACCGCCTCACAGGATAAAAGTCCGTTCTTTGTATAAAATGTTGCTATAAACTGCTGACTGACACTTAACGGAACGATCGAGCCTCCCTGAATCGGCATGGATACAAGCAAATTACCGGCATTCGACTCATCTAACACCTGACTGACATATATTTTTTCTTCATTTGCATATAATCGTTTTTCAATTTTTTTAAGCTCTAACTTATCCCCAATTTGAATTCTATCATCCATACATTTTACCCGTTGTTTTTCTTTGTCTTAATGAAACTCAATAGTACCTTTGCAATCCCACTTCGTGGTTTTTTCTCTTCTGCAATGTCAAGTAACTTGTTGCACATCTTACGAATCTGGCATGCCGGCTCACCATCCGGTTCTCTGATCAGAACCGGTTTCTGCTCTAATACCGAACTTGACATTCCCTTATTCTGCGGAATATATCCAAGATATTCCAAATGAATATTCAGAAACTTTGAAACAACAATACTGATCTTTTCAAAAATCTCTAATCCCTCATCCTCATTGAATACCCGGTTTGTAACTACCTTGATCGACTTTTGTTCCCTGTCAAATTCTTTCTTACGATTCACCGCCTTTAGCAATGAATAAGCATCTGTAATAGAGGTTGGTTCCGGCGTTACAACCAATAATACTTCCGGTGAACTGATTACAAACTCAATAACCGAATCAGCAATTCCTGCACCGGTATCGATAATCACCACATCATACAAACTGTCTAGTTTGACCATTTTGCTGATCAAGTTTTTGAGACTTAACTTGTCCAAATTAACCAGATCCTGCACACCCGAACCTCCGGAAATGAATCCGATTCCATTTGGTCCCTGCGTTATGATCTCTTCGACAGACATACCATTGTATACCAGATCTGCCAGATTATACTGCGGCCGGATTCCTAACATAACTTCTACATTTGCCAGTCCGAAATCCGCATCAATAATCACAACCTTTTTTCCCATATTCTGCAACTGTAATGCAAGATTAACCGATATACTGGTTTTTCCAACACCTCCTTTGCCACTTGTAACCGCAATCACTCTGGAAGTCGGAGCTTGTTCTTTTAGCTTTTCTACTTTTTTACGCAATTCATCTGCCTGATCCATAGCCATCTCCTCCTCCCAAAACTTGTTTTGCAATAACCTGAGGATTCATCACCTCAATATCATCCGGAACATTCTGTCCATAAGATACATAAGAAAGAGACATACCGGTATCTAATTTGATATTCAGTATATTACCAATCGCATCTGTTTCATCTAACTTCGTAAAGATCAGACTAAATGAAGAGATATCTTCATAAAGATCTACAATCTTCTTCAAATCTTTGTATTTTGTTGTTGCACTTAACACAAGATAGGTGGAGACATTAAATTCATCAAATGCTTCCATAAACCCTTTCAGATCATCCATACGATTCTTATTCTTGTGGGATCGGCCTGCCGTGTCGACCAACACATAATCATAGTCCTTATACTTTGGCAATATATCCTTAATCTCTTCTTTCCGATAAACTACCTCTACCGGAATCGATAAAATACCTGCATATGTTTTAATCTGTTCTACCGCAGAGATCCGGTAGGTATCTGCAGTTAAGATTGCAATCTTCTTCTTTTGTTCCAATATCAATTTGGACGATAATTTGGCAATTGTTGTAGTCTTACCAACACCGGTCGGTCCAACAAATAAGATAATCTTGGGCTTTTTTTCATCTTTTTGTATAGTGATTGGCTGCATTTGGCCTAATTTCAAAATGATCTTCTGATATACACAGGATAACATATCATCTAGTGTACGAACATTGCCCGTATGCGTGATCTCGTCAATGATCTGCTTGGCATAGGTGTAGGAAACTTCATTGCCGGTCAACTGCTCCATGATCAGATTAATTGACTTCTGGCGTATACTTTCTTTCGTTTCCTGTGCATCTTTCTTTTTATCCGTTTCACTCTTTTTTTCCTCAGAATCTTCCTTATTATCTTTTTGTACTTTTTTGTCAGATTCTGATTTTGTTTCCTTTTTCTGACTTTCGATCTGTTCTTCTAATAATTTTGCCAGACTGTTTAATTTTTCATTTAATGCTTTTGCTTCTTCATCCTCAACCTTTTGTTCCGGATGCAATTTTTCATTAATCTTATCATTAAACTGTGCAGATGTCTTACTCTCTGTTTTTTTATCAGAATCATTATTCTCATCTACGGCCGCCGTCACTTCTACCTGGGTTTTACGGAAGATCTTAAACAGACCTTTGGGCTTGATCGTCTTAATATTCATAACGATTGCATCTTTTCCCAAATCTTCTTTTGCCAGCATGATCGCTTCTGTTTCAGTAACTGCTTGAAATTTCTTAATTATCATTGTACGTCACCACTCCTATTGATTGCAATTCTACATCTGATTCAATCTCATTATAAGAAACAACGATCAAATCTTTAAAGTAGTCCTTTGTTAATTTCTTGAAATACATTCTGACGATTGGAGAAGTAATTATAATCGGCGCCTTCCCCTGATCTTCTAATTTCTTTATTTCTTTTTCTACTGAATTCAGAATCTTCTTTGTAGCAGCCGGATCTAACGTTATATATGCACCCTGTTCCGTCTGTTTCACAGAATTCATAATGTCCTGTTCCACCTTCGGATCTAACGTAACGACTGTTGTCATTTCGCCCTCTGAAAAATACGTATTTGAAATTGCACGTTTTAATCGTTGCCGTACATACTCCGTTAAGATATCGGTATCTCTTGTGGATGCCGCATAATCTGCCAAAGTTTCAAAAATAGTTACCAGATCACGGATAGATATACCTTCCGCAAGCAGATTCTGCAATACTTTCTGAATATCGCCTACACCAAGCAATTTTGGCACAAGTTCATCAATCAATGTTGCATTATTCTCTTTCACATTATTGATCAGATTCTGTACATCCTGTCTGGTCAGCAGCTCATCCAAATGACTCTTGATCACTTCTGTCAGGTGCGTCGCAATAATAGATGGCGGGTCAACAACCGTATATCCCATTGACTCTGCACGTTCTCTCTGGCTTTCTGTTATCCAGATAGCCGGTAAATGAAAGGATGGTTCAAAGGTTGGAATACCCGTAATCTCCTCTTCCACATATCCGGGATTCATTGCCATATAATGATCAAACAGAATCTCTCCTTCACTAATCTGAATTCCCTTGATCTTAATAATATATTGATTTGGATTCAGCTGAATATTATCTCTTAAACGAATGATCGGAACAACAGCACCTAACTCTAATGCAATCTGACGACGTATCATAACAACACGGTCAAGCAAGTCGCCTCCCTGATTAACGTCCGCAAGTGGAATGATACCATAACCGAATTCCAATTCGATCGGATCAACCTGGAGTAACGCATTTACATTTTCATGACGGCGAATCTCGTCAGCCTGAACTTCTTCCTCTTTTACTTCTTCTTCAATGGATTCTACTTCGTTTGAATGTTCCACCAGTCTGCCTAACACGATCACACCAAGTCCCAGAGCAAGATAGATCAATATTCTTCCTTCACTTCGAAGCGGAGTAAAGATACCAAGAAAACACAATGTACCACCAACAATATACATGACTTTCGGGATCCGGAACAACTGTCCGATCATCATCTGTCCGATATTATCTTCTTTGGATGCTTTTGTAACAAGAATACCTGTCGCAATAGAGATGAGCATAGATGGAATCTGCGAAACAAGTCCATCACCGATAGTAAGTATTGTGTATTTGGAGAGTGCCTCCTGTAACTGAAGTCCCTGCATAGTCACTCCCATAACAATACCACCCACAATATTGATCATCGTAATGATCAATCCTGCTGTCGCATCTCCTTTTACATACTTGGTAGCACCATCCATGGAACCATAAAATGCCGCTTCCTCCTGTATCTTCTGTCTACGTTCCATCGCTTCCTTATCTGTGATCGCCCCTGTATTCAGATCAGCGTCAATCGCCATCTGCTTACCTGGCATTGCATCCAATGTAAAACGAGCAGTTACTTCAGACACACGCTCAGAACCCTTATTGATAACGACCATCTGTACGATTACTAATACAACAAATATGATCGCACCGACAACTAAATTACCACCACCAACAAAGTTACCGAAAGTCTGGACAACAACACCCGGATTACCGGTTGTTAATATCAGTTTGGTAGAAGATATATTAAGTGCAATACGGAACACGGTAGAAAACAATAAAATGGTTGGAAAACTTGACATATCAAGTGTCTCGGAAGCATACAGACAATTAAACAAAATGAATAAGGCAATCATAATATTAACTGTGATCAAAATATCCAGTAATAAAGATGGAATTGGAATAATGAATAAGATAATAGCTGCTAACAAATATAATCCAACAAATAAATCGCCGCGAAACGATATCTTTTTCATCTTCCAAACACCTCCATTCTAATCATAATCAATATTCTAGCTGACTTTATTGTGCAGCTGATATACATATGCAAGCACCTCTGCAACCGCCTGATATAGTTCCGGCGGAATCTCGGCTCCTAATTCCACGTTATAATACAACATTCGTGCAAGTGGCTTATTCTCCACAATCTCAACCTGATGTTCCCTGGCTACATCCTTAATTCTTCCTGCAAGAAAATCCGCCCCTTTTGCCACAACAATCGGTGCCTGTCCTTGTCCTGTCTTATAGGATAGTGCAACCGCAAAATGAGTTGGGTTCGTAATAACAACATCTGCCTCCGGAATCGCAGCCATCATTCGTCGTTGCGAAGCCTGCTGCATTCTTTGTCTTTGTTGTCCTTTTACCTTCGGATCTCCTTCCTGATTCTTAAACTCATCCTTTACTTCCTGTTTAGTCATCATGTTATCTGTCTTAAATTTCCATTTTTGGTATAGAAAATCTGCAGCCGCTATTACACAGAACAAAATACATATTTTCAAAAATAATTCCATAATAACATCATACATCAAAACAATGCTTTGCTGCATTGACATGTCATAGAGCAAATATAATTCCTTTGCATGTTCTACAAAAACGCCATAGGCAAAATATGATATCATAACAATTTTAACAACAGACTTAAGCAACTCTACCAATGTATTCAAAGAAAACATACGCTTTATTCCATTGACAGGATTCATTTTGCTAAATTTAGGTTGCAATGGCTTTGTCGTAACCTTAAATTGAAACTGCAATGCATTACTTAAAAATGCAATCAGAAAACCAAGCAGTAAAAACGGTGCAATCGTAATTACAATATCCAGAATTCCCTGCAGCATCAAAAAGCGAAAACCTCTGCTATTAATCCCTTCCGAAATAAAACGACCAACCAGTCTATAAAAATGTTCGAATGTCGACATTAGACGATTACCTACAAAACCAATAGTAAACTTCAGGCAGACATACAAAGCAAGCAATGTTGCGGCAGTGGAAACCTCCGCACTTTTTGCAACATTACCTTCTTTTCTGACATCTTCCAACTTCTTAGAAGTTGCATCTTCTGTTTTCTCTCCTCCCGGACCTTCTTTTGCAAACATCTGCAGATCCAGCGGCATTCTTATCTTATATTCTAATGTCACCAAACACCAATCCTTCTATCTCATCATATCCTTTATTACATAAATGCCTTCAAGACACCCGCGACAACCGTTTGCATCTCTTTATATATAAATTCTGTTATATTCGGTAAAAAACCAATCGTAACCAACAAAACCGCAAATCCTACAAAAATCTTGAGCTGGATTCCGATTACAAACATATTCATCTGCGGTGCCGTCTTTGCAAGTACTCCAAGTACAACATTTAATAACATAGTCGAAATCATAACCGGCAACGCAATTCGAACGGAAATGATAAAATAATCCGCAATATACTGAATCATTGTATCATAAAGTGTTCCTGCATCAATGGTTACTTTTCCTAACGGAATCAATTGAAATGAATCCGATAATGCCGATAAAATAAAATAATGCATATTCAAGCAAAGCATAATCAGCATAACAAGCATATTATAAAACTCAGCAGTAATCGTTATCTCCGTATTCATAGTCTGGTCAAAATCAGACACCATCGAAAATCCGATCTCTCTGTCAATAAACTGACCTGCTGCATTGATGATCGTCAATGTAATATTGGACAAAAAGCCCATGGTAATTCCTACGACAAATTCCTTTAACAAAAGCAGTGTATATTCTAAAAAAGTGGAATATCCCAATGGCGTGTAAGGATTTGCTGTAAATACAGCAAGTGAACATGCAATTCCAATAAACACCCTCACCCTTCTGGTTACTGCCTGATTACCAAAAATGGGTGCAAATGCCATTGCACCCATCACTCTGACAAAAATAGCAAAATAATATTCTAAATGCATGATAGAAAAGGATTGTTCAATCATATACTACCTCACATAAGTTGCAAAATTCTGGAATAATCTATCCATAAATTCAACAATATTATTCATGATCCATCCACCACACAAAATAATCGTAATAAAAATACTTAATATTTTGGGAACAAATGTTAATGTCTGCTCCTGTATTGATGTAACCGTTTGAAATATACTAATGATCAAACCCACTATCAAAGACACTAATAAAAGAGGTGCTGAACATTTGATGATCAACCACAATGCCTCTCTGGCAATATCAATTACAACTTCTGTTGTCATTCTCTAACACTTCCCATCTACCGTCAATAATTAAAACTCTTAACTAATTGACCAATTACCAGATTCCATCCATCTGCCATAATAAACAATAATATCTTAAAAGGCATCGATATCGTAGTTGGCGGCAGCATCATCATACCCATCGCCATCAAAGTAGACGCAACAACCATATCTATAATGATAAATGGAATATATATCACAAATCCTATAATAAAGGATTTTCTAAGCTCTCCTAACATAAATGCCGGAATCAGAACTGCATTCGGAATATCATCCGTTTTTTCAACCGTTTCAACCTTTGACATCTCAAGAAAAAAATTCACATCTTTTGTCTCTACATTATTCAACATAAAATCCCGCAACGGCTGCATACATGCTTTTAGTCCTTCTTCCTGTGTGATCTCTCCTTTGGAAAGCGGATCAATACCTTCCGTCTTAATACGTTCCATAGTAGGCGTCATTATAAAAAGGGTTAAAAACAACGCAAGCCCTATCAGCACATTATTGGGTGGCGCCGATTGTGTACCAAGTGCAGTCCTCAAAAAATGGAATACAACAATAATTCTGGTAAAAGACGTCATCATAATAACGATTGATGGAGCTATGGAAATAACAGTAATTACTAACAGCATCTGCAAAGTGCCTGCCAATGTTCCCTGATCATTAGAGGTATCCACCGTAACACCGAGAGAAAACGGGACATCATTTTCAAGATTGTTAATATTCTCTGTCTGCTCACCACTTATATTCTCCGTCGTTGCGGTTGCTTTTACCTGATATCCAACACAAAGCACAGAGAATATAATGATGCTGTCTCTTATACACATCTCCGAGCCCCG
>ENA-UAEG01000058-UAEG01000058.1-human-gut-metagenome-genome-assembly--contig:-NODE-58-length-42769-cov-5.254226_pt1 | contig 42769 bp, 30 predicted proteins | sample MGYA00244280_ERZ654275 | MGnify/ENA primary metagenome ERZ654275 (study PRJEB26926, sample SAMN06165092) | human gut metagenome | biome: ENVO:00009003; feature: ENVO:2100002; material: ENVO:00002003...
ATTCGCCTTAGTCTCGTGGGCTCGGAGATGTGTATAAGAGACAGGTTTAATCGAAATATTTCAACGAGGATATATGATGAAAAATCTTTTAGTTTTAGATAAAGTCGAATATCAAACCCGAGAAAAAGAGTTTTTAGATATGATGGAACAATATGTAGGTGGAGAAAACCAGATTATATATACGTCATATGAAGATGGAACTATCCGTAAAGTACGGAATTTTCGCTATGTAGGAGCGGCTCTGCAACACATTCTCTATTGGAAAAAAAGCTGGCATTATGCAAAGGAAATAGCACAAAAGCATTATGATAACATCTACTGTGTCAATCCAATCGTTGGCCTTTTTCTTGGTCTGCTAAATCAACAATGCAACAGGAAAATTATTTTAGGCGGATTTTTGTTTGAGCCAAAAGACAACAAAGTCTATTACAGTCTTCGAAAGAATTTTGCCAGAAAATCGTTAAAGGGAATTGAAACAGCCGTTGTTTATGGAAGTCATGAAGTTGAATATTATAAGAATATTTTTGGAGATGTGACAAATTTCAAATTTCTGAAATACGGAATCGATTTTGACGAGTCCATGAATTACACAAAGCAACCACTGCCTGATCGATATTATTTTTCAGGAGGTGGAAGCAACAGGGATTACGAAACATTGATAAAGGCCTACAATAATGATTCTGTGAAACAACTTCCTTTGGTAATTGCAACACAGCCATGGCATTTAGATGGTATGGATACGGGGGACATCACTGTTTTGAGTGATGTCGTTGTTGAGGACTTTGGTGATGTACTTAAACGAGCAAATGCATTGGTTCTTTCATTAAAAGATAGTGATGTGTCTGTGGGGCACATGGTAATGTTCCAGGGAATGAAATTGGGTGTTCCGATTATTGTAAACGACATCCCGGCCATTCGCGATTATGTTGATGAATCCATGGTAACATTTTACAAAACAAAAGATTGTTCAGGACTTGGAAAAATCCTAAAATCTTATACCCCGGAATTGGAAAAAGCCAACGCGGCGAAAGAAACATATGAGAAAGACCTTACATTTTCAGCTTTTTTAAAGCGGTTTATATTAGCATAATTTGAGGTAATGAAAGCACACATGGGTAAAACAACCGTTGGATATAGAATTATCTGGTTCCTCCTACTTTTTATATTCTTTCATCGATTTCTAATTCAAATCGGAGCTCCCTCAGCAGCGAAATATCTGTTAGATGTATTAAACATTGCCTTATTTATAGTAGCGATAGTAGCGCTGAAAAAAGGGAAAAAAGTCAATCGTACAGTATGTTGCGTTCTCCTTTGCAGTGCGGGGATGCTGGCCCTTGGTACAATTATGGCGATTGTCAACATTGGTACATGGAAAAACACGTTCACGACATATATTTTTGACTGCAGGCAAATTCTTCGCTTTCCGATATTTTTGTTTTCCTGCGTTGTGTTGCTGAAACCAAATGATGTGGGAAAACTATTTGATTTTTTCATTCGTTTTCACCTTGTTAATATAGCATATATTATTTATCAGTTTTTCACTCTTAAAGTCGATGCCTTTTGGATGCGCGGAGATAATCTAAACGGATTTTTTGGTACAGAAACCGGCGGCAACACATTTGTAAACATTATGATGGTTGCAACAACTGTTATCGTCATAAATCGTTACTCCACGCGGGTGTACGGAAAATCAGAAGCCGGAATATTTATTGGATTGAATCTATTGATTGCTGTACTTCTTGAAATAAAAATTTTTTTTGTAGAGATTGCAATTATTGCCGTCATTTACGCGCTGCCTCAGTTGAAACACCTCACTAGGAAAAAGCTTGCAATCATGATTGGTGTCATCGCCGTATGCATTCCAATTATCCTTGTGCTGGTGCAGATGCTCTACTTAATTTATCCCTGGATGCGGGGAACGATGTCATTGTCTGCTATGATCAAGGTAACAACCTCCTCCGGAGGATATACCGGTTCTGGCGATATCAACCGTCTAACCTGTATCAATGATGTCATACGAATGATCTACTCTGGAAACGTTGTAAAGTCACTGTTTGGTGTGGGATTGGGAACAGCCAATATCAGCGATGGCATTGGCACATTTTACGGCAGATTTTCCTGGACACACTATTCATGGATTACATTGGCATATATCTATGTGGAGCTAGGAATTTTAGGAACGATACTGTACATTATTTCAATGATTCTTCCCCTGTTCAGCAGACAGAGACGCCCCGGGGGAAAATTCATCATAAGCGTCATGTGCACCATTGGACTATTGATGATGATTTACAACGAGTGTCTGAGAACTGAAGCCGGATACTTGATTTACTTTATGATTGCTGCCGGTATAGTTTGGCTAGGAGAGGTTGAAAATTTTGGGAAGAGAAAAGCTTTTAAGCATTATTATACCAGTATATAATGTCGAAAAATATATCGAACGATGTGTGAAATCAGTAGCTATACGAAATAAGGAATTAGTAGAAATCATTCTGGTTGATGATGGTTCGACAGATAAAAGCGGCAGGCTTTGTGATGAACTGGCAAAACAATATACTTGCAACGTGGTTCATAAAGAAAACGGTGGGCTTTCATCCGCAAGAAACATAGGAAAAAATTGTGCGGTAGGTGAATACCTCTTTTTTTTAGATTCAGATGATTGTGTCAGCGAATTGTTTTATGCACAGATAATTCCAGAACTTCAGAAAGGTTTATATGACATTATAGAGTTCAAAAGCTATTGGGAACGAAAATATAACGTTTTTGACGCCCATATTTCTGATAAAAAGAAAGAACAATCCATCAAACAATGTTTGGAGGATATACTCTTAAACCGTGTCGGAAATCAAATATGCCTTAGGATTTATCGGTCGAATTTATTTAGCCATATAGATTTTCCTGAAGGAAAAAACTATGAGGATATTGACACATTCCATCGAGTGCTAATTCAGGCCCAAAACGTTTTGAAGCTTGATTCAGAGCTGTATAATTATAATATAACTACGCAAAATTCCATCACAAAAAGTGTAAGCTTAAAAAACATGACTGATATGTATGACGCAATCAATCACTTTTGCTCAAATACAAAGACTTTCTGCATAGATCAAAAAATTGATTTGGATTATGTCGAATATTACAAACGTAACACATACATTTATATTTATATCAAGCTCTTCCAAAACGGAGAAAAAAATAGTGCACTTGCAAAAGATATTGGATCTTATTTGGCAAAAAATAACAGCTATAATTTGTGGAAGTTCAGACATTATGACTGGAAACGTTGGGGATATTACCAACTGTTCCATATGCTAAAAAAAATCTGAGAGCGGGATGTTGATCAAACGATGCATGATATAAAAGTTTCTGTAATTTGCCTTGCCTATAATCATGAAAAGTACATTCGTGAATGTTTGGATAGTATATTGAATCAAAAGACGACATTTAGATATGAAGTTGTTATTCATGATGATGCCTCTACGGACAACACAGCAAATATCATCCAGCTATATGAAAAAAAATATCCAGGGATAATAACGGCAATATACCAAAAAGAAAACCAATATTCAAAGGGCGTTGCCATTATCGAGGAAAAAATGCTTGATTATGCAAGCGGGAAGTATGTGGCATTCTGTGAATGCGATGACAAGTGGATAGATTTCAGTAAACTGCAAAGACAATATGAATACATGGAGGCTCATCCGGAATGTTCCATGTGTGTGCACAATACAATCATTCATAATTTAAATGGAGCAGAAGAAGACCACACATTCAATTCATGGTCCAAAGAGCATACACTGAACCAGAAAGAAGTTTTTATAGATTGGAAGGTACACACCTCCGCTTATTTTGTAAGGAGAGAGGATGCCTATCGCCCTATCGAATTCAGAAAATACTGGTTTGGCGATTATGTAAGGCTGACGCTTGCATATGCAAAGGGAAATGTGGTCGCATTACCATATACAATGTCACAGTACAACTATGGAGTTGCAACAGGCGCATTACATACAGTTGATTATAGTGGATTGCAGCGGAAAAAAGGTCATGTGCTTTCAAGAAGTGAGTATCTTGAAAAATTCAACCAACAAACAAATGGAAAATTCGATCAAATCATCAGGAAACGAATTTGTTTGACTAAGCTGGAAGCCGACACTCTATATGAAAGAGACATTTTAAATAGCTCAAATGATAAACGGCAGATTATAGAAGCAGTAAGAAAAATTTCACAAACAGAAGCGTACAAAACGTATCTTTCAAGCTTGAATTTTATTGAAAAGTTGAAAGAAGTTGTTAGATATCGTGGATATATACTATATCCTCTGTGGGTGAAAATATGGAAAAAATAAACGTTTTTTCAAATTTTATATGGCGCTTTGCTGAGCGCTGTGGGGCGCAACTTGTATCATTTATAGTATCAATTGTTCTTGCGCGCATTCTTGCGCCTGAAGACTATGGAACGATTGCACTTGTGACGGTTTTTACTGCTATTTTGCAGGTTTTCGTAGATAGCGGTTTGGGAACAGCTTTGATTCAAAAGAAAGATGCAGATGATCTTGACTTTTCATCTGTTTTCTATTTTAATTTTGCTGTCTGTCTTATCTTGTATGCAGGAATGTTTCTCGCAGCACCCTATATAGCAACTTTTTACGATGATGTAACTCTGACGCCTGTAATCCGTGTTCTCAGCTTGGTAATTGTTATATCAGGTGTTAAAGGAATCCAACAGGCATATGTTTCAAGAAATATGCTATTTAGGCGATTCTTCTTCTCAACAATTGGAGGAACGATTTTTTCTGCATTTCTAGGAATTGGAATGGCATATGCTGGCTTTGGAGTTTGGGCGCTGGTGGCACAGCAACTTTCAAATACTACAATTGACACACTGATTCTTTGGATTACTGTTAAGTGGAGGCCAAAAAAAGAATTTTCGTGGAGACGATTAAAAGTATTATTGGCCTTTGGCTGGAAACTTTTGATTTCCTCTTTGCTGGACACTGCATATAATAATCTCCGTAATCTTATCATTGGTAAAATGTATTCATCGGCAGATTTGGCTTATTATAATCAAGGCGATAAGTTTCCAAAGGTCATTGTGACAAATATTAATACATCTATTGATAGTGTATTATTGCCAACAATGTCTAATGCACAAGATGATAGGGAACGGGTGAAACAGATGACCCGTCGAGCCATTAAGACCAGCACATACATTATGGCTCCGTTGATGATGGGATTGGCTTTTTGCGCTGAGCCGATTGTCAAAATAGTCCTTACCGATAAATGGCTCCCTTGTGTACCGTTTCTTCGAGTTTTTTGCATTACCTATATGTTCTGGCCAGTACACACCGCAAACTTAAATGCCATCAATGCAATGGGACGCAGCGATTGGTTCCTGAGACTCGAAATTATAAAAAAAATTATGGGAATGACAATCCTGCTGTCCACAATGTGGTTTGGTGTAATGGCAATGGCATATAGCTTGTTGCTGAGTAGTGCTTTGAGTCAAATCATCAATTCATGGCCGAATAGAAAACTACTTGGTTATGGCTATTTGGAGCAGGTCAGAGATTTTGCCCCCGGTATTTTACTTGCGGTAGGAATGGGTATATGTGTCTATTTTATAGGTTTCCTTCCGTTACCTACGGCTATTACATTGCTGATTCAGATTATTGCAGGTGCAGCAATTTACATTGGAGTATCTGCAGTATTAAATCTAGAAGAATTTGAATATCTATTAGGAATGACTAAATCGTTCTTAAAAAGATGAGGAGGGCTGTATATGGAAAACAAAATTTTAGTGACACGTTCGTCAATGCCAGAGCTTGATGAATACATGAATGAAATTTCCCCTATGTGGGATAGCCATTGGCTGACGAATATGGGACCCAAGCACAAAGAACTCCAAGCCAATCTTTGTGAATACCTTGGAGTAGAAAATATTGATTTGTTGACGAATGGTCATATGGCATTGGAGCTTACTCTTCAGGCAATGAATTTGCAAGGAGAAGTAATCACTACACCATTCACATTTGCATCTACAACCCATGCTATCGTTCGAAATGGTTTGACTCCTGTCTTTTGCGACATTGATCCTGAAACCTATTGCATGGATGCAAGCAAAATTGAAAAGCTGATTACAGACCGCACCTGTGCAATTATGCCGGTTCATGTATATGGAAATGTTTGCAATGTGGAGGAAATCGAGCGTATAGCCCATAAGTATGAGTTGAAAGTCATTTACGATGCGGCTCATACATTTGGGGAAACTTATAAGGGGAAAGGCATAGGCTCTTTCGGTGATGCATCCTGCTTTAGTTTCCATGCAACGAAGGTCTTTAATAGTATTGAGGGAGGAGCAGTTTGCTTTAAAGATAAACAGCTCGGTCAGAAACTTTATGAATTAAAAAACTTTGGCATTCATGGCCCTGAAGAAATTCCAGCAGTCGGTGCAAATGCAAAAATGAATGAGTTCTGTGCAGCAATGGGCCTTTGCAATCTTCGCCATGTTGATGATGAGATTGCAAAACGTAAAGCTGTAGTGGAACGATATCGGGAGCGTTTATGCGGAGTGGATGGCATTCAGCTTAATTGTGTTCAAGACGATGTAAAGAGCAATTATGCATATTTCCCAGTGGTTTTTGAGGAAAGACTGTTTGGTGCAAGCCGTGCTGAAGTCTTTGACAAGCTGGCTGAAAACGGAATTGGAGCAAGAAAGTACTTTTATCCATTGACGAATACATTTGAATGTTTCCATGGGAAATATGATGTAACAAAGACTCCAGTTGCATTACATATTAGCAAGCGCGTCCTGACATTGCCGCTGTATGCTGATTTGGCGTTGGAAGATGTTGATAGAATTTGCGATATTGTCTTGAGTTGCAAATATTGAGGAGTACCAAAGATGAAGAAATTGATGATTTTGGGAGGCTCACGCTATGCCCTCCCGGTAATAAAAGCTGCAAAACAACTTGGAATCTATACAATTACTGCAGACTATCTTCCGGACAATATCGCACATAAATTTTCGGACGAATATGTCAATGTAAGTATTATCGATAAAGAAAAAACTCTTGAGGCAGCAAAGAAATGTAATGTTGATGGTATTATGTCCTTTGCCTGTGATCCGGGTGTTGTTACGGCTGCGTATGTTGCTGAGCAGATGGGGCTGCCCAATGTTGGACCTTATGAGTCGGTCTGCATCCTACAGAATAAGGGGAAGTTTCGTGAATTTTTGAAAAAAAATGGATTTACGGTTCCGACAGCCAAGGGCTACAAAAATGTGGATGATGCGCTTAAGGATGTTGAGATGTTCCACTGGCCGGTTATTGTAAAACCCACTGACTCTGCAGGCAGTAAAGGCGTTACCCGTGTGGATGACCCGAAAGATTTAAAAAAGAGCATTCGGTATGCACTTTCCTACTCTCATTCGGATGAGTTTATTATTGAGGATTTTATTACGCAGCACGGGTATTCGTCCGATACGGATAGCTTCTCCATTGATGGCGAGCTGAAATTTGTCTCTTTTGACTGCCAGCGATTTGATCGGGAGGCGAAGAATCCGTACACCCCGGCGGCGTATAGCTGGCCGTCCTCTATGACAGTAGAACATCAGGAAGAACTGAAAAACGAGATTCAACGTCTGCTGAAACTTTTGAAGATGCGAACCGCCGTCTACAATATTGAAACCCGTGAGGGAACTGACGGCAAGGCATATATTATGGAGTTGTCTCCACGCGGTGGTGGTAATCGTTTGTCGGAGTGCCTTCGTTACGCAACTGGCGTAGACATGATTACAAATATGGTCAAGTATTCAGTGGGTCTTCCGGTGGACGAGATTAAACAGAAACCGTATGATGGCTGCTGGGCAGAAATCATTCTTCATAGTGATAAACCGGGTGTGTTCAAGGAACTTTGGATTTCTGATGAGATTGCAGTAAACGTCGTTGAACGCGACCTTTGGATTGAAGAAGGTACACCTGTTGGTGGCTTTGAAGCCGCAAACGAAGCAATCGGTACGTTGGTGCTCAAGTTTGAGAGCCAGGAACGGATTGAGGAAGTCCTCGGAAACCAAAGCAAATATGTTAAAGTGAAATTGGCGTAACAATCGGAAAGGGCTTTATGATGAAAAAAATAGTTGTTTTTGGCGCAAGTGGTGATACGGGGCAGTATTTTGTCAAGTACTTTTTAGAGCATTACGTAGGCGATGAATACCAGATTATTGCAACAGGAACCCGCGAAACTCACTATTTTGAGCAGTTCAAAGTTCCGTATTATAGGGTTGACATCACAAAGAAAGAAGAATTTTCTAAACTGCCAAACGACATCTATGCCGTGGTTGACCTTGCCGGTGCAATGCCGGCGAGAATGAAAGGCTATAATCCCTATAAGTATATTGATGTCAATATTATTGGCAACCTGAATATTCTTGAATATTGCAGAGTGAATAACGCGGATAGGATTCTCTTCGCGCAAAGTTTTGGTGACATAAAGGACTACGGTGAACAAAATCCTTTGCTGACCGTGGACTTGCCCCGTAAGTTTAGTTTTACGAGTGACCATACGATTTATGTGATGTCCAAAAATTTTGCGGTAGATATGATTGAAAACTATCACCAAATGTACGGACTGAAGAAGTTTATATTCCGTTTGCCTACAATTTATCTGTATTCCCCAGTAGATACATTTTATGTCGATGGGGTTCAAAGAAAAATTGGCTATCGCCTGTTGATTGACAAAGCGAGAGCCGGCGAGCCTATTGAAGTATGGGGAGATTCCAGCCGTGTGAAAGACATGGTTTATGTCAAGGATTTTTGCCAGATGCTTTACAAAGCTCTCTTTGTTGACAGACCGTGTGGATATTACAATGTGGGAACAGGAGTTGGCACATCGCTTTTAGACCAGATCAAAGGAATGGTTGAGATTTTCGGCGAAAATGGCAGAAAATCTGAGATTATCATGCGACCGGACAAGCCAAACGCGCCGCAGTACATTATGGATATTACACCAGCGGTGGAAGAACTCGGATACAAACCGCAATATAATTATTTAGATATGCTGCAGGATTTCAAGAAAGAAATGCAACACGATGAAATGGGGGGACAGTAAAATAACCCATATCTATGTTGCACCCCAGATTGGTTGTGCAGCATGAAAGAAATCGGTGGCTATTTAGAACTAGAAACAAACTACAGTCATGAATTCCATGAAAATTGTCTGGCCTGAAAAGTGTTAGCGCAGGCCTATTATGTACATTGTTTTTGTATTACTTTGCTCTCCCTTGCAATTTCCAATGCATAATGCTATACTCGAGATATAAAAAAGAAAGTGTGAGAGGTGGTACTTATGCCCAGAACTAAAGGTAGCAAAAACAAGAAGTCTTTGACGGTTGATTATGCAGCGCTTATTGCGGAAAAGCAGGCTGAAAAGGATGCTGCAGCGAATGAAATTGCAGCTGTTGCTGCAAATATCGAAGAGCTGAAAGCAGAACTAAAAAGCAAGAAGACTGCAGCTAAGAAGCTCGACAAGGACTTGGCTAAATTGGTGGCCAAGAAGGCCGCTGTTGAGGCTGCGGCTGCTGAGGCTGCAAAGCGTGGCGAGGCAGAGGCCATGCTGAAGAAGCTTCTGGCCGAAGGCATGAGTGCCGATGAAATCATTGATAAGCTGAAATAATCAGCAACAGCCGTGCATGAGTTGCACGGCTGTTTTAAGAGGCAACCGTATAGATTATGACGCAGTAATATGACACGCCTTCTATATGAACTAAACTCAATTCCAGCCCTTCAATCGTAGTAGCCCCCTCTCCCCCACCTCATTTCAGCAAGGAGCCCGATTCCGTGAAAACAGCTTGCAACACTGATAAAGCCTTATCATCAAATCGACTTCATTCAGATGATGCCCCGAATCCAAGAAAATTGAATCACGATGCGCAGGAACTTCTCCGCCGCCAGATGCAGCAGGCTGTGCTACTGTATGGTTCTGGGGAGAGCCACCCTTCCCTGCAGAAGATTGCGGACGAGCTGGCTCTGAACCCCATCAAGGTTCGCAAGTTATTGATCACCGCCGGCGTATATAGGTCTGACATAGCCGCTCGGGTCAATGAGCGATTTTCTGCGTATCAACAGGAAGGCATCCCTCATAAGGACGCTATCGCCTTCACTGCGCGGGATATGCAGCTTTCCACATCCTCGGTGGCTTCGTACCTACCCTACAGCAAAGGACTGTACTTCCCTGCCGAAACCGCTGCAGACAACCTAAGCACCGGTGCCGAACGCCAGCGCCGTTATATGGCTGTGCAGCGCTTGCGGGAAAATCCCACGGAGAAAACTCTTTGGAACTGTGTCGTTGCTTTTCGCAATTACCCATTTACAACGCTTTCCGGCTTGCCATTCACTTACGATCTGAAAATGGGACGCCACGGCAAATTTACTAAAGAGCTGTGGATCACCCGGCGCGCGAACAGCAAAAGTCTTACCTGGAGTTCTGTAGTGCTGGCTTTCCGAAATATTGAAGAAATCGGTGCTGAAGTCGAACGCCCTAAGGCACTCGGCGATATACGAGGCGTTTCGTACATTTACGCACTGTTCTGCCGATTCGGACTAATAAGGACACCCCACGGTACGACATAGCCAGCAAGGGACTGCTCTTGCGCGGAAATTGATCGACTACATGGAAACGCACGATGGCTGTGCTGAGTGTTATCCCTATGATATCATTGAGGAGCTAAAGAGCACATTCTGGTTGGAGTAATTCTGTCATACTTTTTCGTACAAAAAAGCTCTGCCAGCGAACTGGCAGAGCAGGGATCCTGTGAATTACTGGTTGAAATACACTCGCCCTGGGATGGCATTAAAGTGCTATCCCTACTGACCCGATTTCAAGCCCCATTATGTACTCAAGGCAAGTACTTCACTTTTTATTTTCTTTGTTTTCAGCCATCTTTTCTTTTTCCACGAATTCCCGCAGATCTTCCCAAAAGCAAGACATCAAATGATCCATCATATTCATGCACTCGCTTTCGTTGTCCCAGTAATAAAACAGGCAAATAGCGTGGATTAAATTGTAGTAGCAAGCCATGATCCACACCAAGTCATCTTCATACTCCATTGCTCTGCGAAAATGATAATCAAAAGAACACATAGTTTTCCTCCTTCATTTTAGCGGCGTGCCTTCTTGTTAATTCTTTTAATGGCATTATTGATATTAGATTCCGAACAATGCAATTCCTTTGCGGCCATGTTGCGGGACATCTTCAAGCACAACGCCAAGATTTCATTTTCCTTTTCTGTAAGTTGTGCGCGTAACCGCTCTGCGTCCGCAACGAGCTCCGCATAACGAAACCAACGATCCACCTCTGGGTCATACAATTGATCTTCCACATCGTCCAACGGGCTTACATTTTCCCGTGGTTTATGCTTCCTGTAATATTCGGAGGCATGCCATTTCATTCTATGCCTGATAAAACGGGTGAATCTGCCCTTTAATGGGCTGCGCTGGTTATCGCCTTCTCGCATCTGCATAGCTTGTTCTTTTACCTTATCACGTAATTTCATAATTACCTCCACTTTTGTTTTCGCTTTCGTTTTCGAACACAAAAGTTGGGAGGTGCGCGTGCGGCATATGCTATGAATTCAAAGCGTAACAAGAGAACACTTCGGCATTCAGACATTGTTGCACTCCCCCTCAATAGGTAAGAGATCAAAAAATCTGAATTCCCACACCTGCCGTTTTAAATTTTACAATTTATTCATATATTGTCGTGCAGATAAATTTGACTCTATCTATTTACATTACTGCAATCTCACTGTCCCGTCTATTACTCTCGCAATTTTGGATTTGCACCACAGTCTGTTGTTCCTCAACAATTTTTTCTTCTTGTTTACTTGCCTCCTCCATCTGTGCTTTCAGTTCTTCGATTCGCTGTTCCACACCTTCTGCAAGGGCAATCACTTTTTCCGGCTCAACGGACTGATCCACACCTTCTCTCTCCAGTTTTGCGGAAGCGCTGTGGTAAGCCTGCAGTTCCTGGCTGTGGGCCGCGTAGAACTCTGTTTTTTGATTCAGGGGCAATCTGGTATATTCCAGCCATACGGACCGATAGGTTTTGCAAAGCTGCAAATTTTTGGCAGCTGCTGCAAAGCCTTTTTTCTTTTCTTGCATATCTGCGATCTCGCTGGCGAGGTCTATTTGATTTTTTCTGAGATTCCGTATGACCGTGTCATAATCACCAGCCGTATACAGATTTTGATCCGTCATTCCGAGGAGCATTGCACCTAAGTGCTTGGCGTTTTCGATACCCATACGGCGTTCCACGGCTGCGATTCTGCGGCTTAGGGACGAGCCTTCTGATGTCTGTTTTATAGCCACCCCGAGAAGGGAACCCAGTTTTTCACCGTTGACACTTAGTCGTTTATGCTCATCCCCCGTTGGAACATAGCTGTACTGGTGATTGGGATACAGATACACTGCACACCGCCCAGCAGCGACATCGCGCACCACATATTTTTCAGGTATAAACAGCCGCTCGATGCCGTCCTGCGGCAGGGAAATTGTGACCCCGCGCACGGACATTGCCTTTATCTGGTCAGCGCTCAAAGTGACTTGCAGGGGCATTGTCTGGTTTTCTTCCTCGATTGTTTCGATCAGCCTCGCACCTCGGATCGTGCCGTGGGTTCCATCGTCATAAACCAAGTCATAGGAGAAGTCGTTCCCGATTTGCAGCATCACCTCGCCATCCGGCGTTGTTTCGATCTGGCTTTTGTTCGCCATCATTTTGGCAAGGTTCCCGTTTCCATCGCTTATCTGAAGCAGCAGTCCATTTTTGCCGGCTGACACAATTTGTCGGCTGGTCAGTTTTACGGTTGCGTTACTGACTTCCGGATATTTGACGGTCAGTTTCTGATACAGTGCGAACAGCGGCTCTTCCCTACCCTCTTTCAGCTGCGTCTTCTTGTCTTTCAAGGCAGATTCCATTTCATCTGCTGCATAGCCCGCGCCGAGTGCATCAGAGGGGACCCACATGCCATCCAACCCCACTGCCTTGTACAGGATTTGACCTGTTGCTTTGATGAGTTTGATTTTGATTCCTGCCGCCTTCAACTTATCGGCCAAATCAGCCATGTTGACGGCGGAGACAAGACAGTCCGCGATTTTCTCTTTGAGGAACTTTTGTTCTGCCGTATTGTCAGATAAACGGGCAATAATGCCGGCATAAGTAAACGCGTCTGTATCGGATAGACTACTGTCCCGCACAGCGCGACCCGTGTTTTCCATCCGGTAACTCATATGCTTGCCGCGCAGGGTCGGCGTATTTTCCAGCTCCTTTGCCATGGAAAGAAATTGGCTGTAATCTGTAGCCCGCTCCAAACAGAAATTCAGTCGTTTGCGGATTTCTGTCCGGTTGGATACGGCTTTCTTTTTTCCTGCATTTATGGGGTACAGCAGACCTATTTTCTGCGGATCCTCAATAACAGACAGATGTTCTTCCATACACAATCGGTCTGAAATATCGCGGATTTGGCGCGCCGTGCGGTAAGGTACCGTCCGCAGTTTTTTGTAATCGTAAAAGGAAACCGCGTTGAGCATGATGTGGTTATGGATATGCCCCTTATCAATGTGGGTCGCCACCACATACTCATATTTGCCGCCGCTGTATTCAAAGGCCAGCTTTTTGCCAAGCGCGTGCGCCTGCTCCGGTGTCACGGCATCCTCCGGCGAAAAGGATTGAATTAAATGATAGGCAAGGTTTGTTGACCGTTTTCTTTTCAGATTTCTCACCTTATGTGCCAGCACCGCGGTCATTTCAAAATCGACAGAAGCCGTCTGCGGCTCACAGTTGTAACCGGACACCAGCAGTTGCCCAGCTGTCTTGTCGGGGTTCTCGATATACGCCAGTGCCTTGCCGAGGGTGGATTTTATCGCGTGGATTTTTGTAACCGCCATCATACGCCTCCCCAAATAAAAAAGCCCTATGTGAAATCCACTTTCACATAGGGCTCGGGTAATAGTATTTTTCAGTAGATCTTGCGCAACAGTTTTACAACACGTTCCTGATAGTCGGCTTTCAAGGTCTGAAACTCTCGGCGCAGCTGCTCTACATCGTTTGTATGAACCGATTTGTTTTCATTGCACCGCTTCGCAATCTGGTTTATATTGCCAGCGATGCGCCCTATAGAGGCGTTCAGTTCCTTTAGATTTGAAAAGTCGTAACTTTTCACCTCGCCTTGTAAAAGCATTTCTGCTGCAAAAGCAGAAAAGTTTATCGCACCCGCTTGCCCCATTTTTGCCTCGACTTTACTCCACTCGTCCTCACTAAACCATATGCGTTTGGCGATGGGGCGCTTTCGATTTTCCATAGAATTTGCCTCTCTTTTCGGGTTTGGGTGTAGCCCTAACGGGTTTCAGGGTGTCCCTGAGTGTCGCATATGGGTCCCATATGCAATGCTTGCTAACCGTCGCTCACGCTCCCGGTTACCCCTGCGGGTCCCAGTGGCGGCGCTTGCGGCGCACTGCAAAGAGCACCACGCCCACAAGCACCACCGGCATAAAGTCCAGCAGCAAGGAAAGCAGATCAAACTGCTTTCCCTGCTGCTTTACAGGTTGGGAAACAATCTCCGGCTGCGCAGTCGACTGCTGCGGTGCATCCGTATTTTTGTTGTTGAAACTGTTCGCCGCCTGCACCGTGCTGTTTTGATCTCGGCTGGGCGTGTTCATTTCGCGGTCTGGATTGGCAGTGTCCGTCACCGTCAAGTGAAAATCCGCACCGGTTTCAGTAGAGAGTTCATTCTGTTTACAGTTGAATTGGTAACGGCTTTCTGCATCACCAACAACATAAGCCGAAAGAAAAGCATATTTTCCGCTCAGTGCATTTGGTTCAACAGCGGCTAACCCATTCGATTCATAAAGTTCCAAATCATAGACATCATCAGTGTACAAATTCTGCAAGTAAACTATCACGTGTTGGGAAAAGCCAACCGGTGCGGTCAGGTATGCTCCTACTTGCGCCGGTTTTGGTTCATAGTTCTCTGGTGGCGTTTCCAGCGGTTGCAATGTGTAGTGCCGTTGCTGGCCGGTCACGCTCTCATACCAGCTGCTGCCTGCCAATACATATGTCAAGTCGTAGTGTTTCCCGCCTTCTGCTTGCAAAAATGTCGTCTGGTTAATTTCCTGTAAGGGATAATCGCCCAAGGCATCATACTGCACAGCAGCCGCGCAGTAATATTCTGACGGTGCAACTGTCACCGTTTTCGTGTAGTTATTTATCCCATCCAGAACAATAACTGTTGATTTTGTATCAGATGGGCCATTGCCAAGTGTGACAATCACAGTGCGATTTTGTAATTTTGGTGGCACATTCTTGACCGTCACCGTTACAGTAGCAGTATCTTCTGCATAGACTTTTGTTGCTGTACAAAGTATGAGTCCTAATAATATCACGAGCAATTTCTTCAAGAGTATCACCTCAATGTTTGCATCTACACTTATTCGGCGTAAAAAATGTTACTATTTTCAAATTTACGCTGTAATTTTTGCGATTCTATGCTATACTATCAGTATAGAACTGTATCGGGGGCCTGATTATGTATAGAATTGCAATGGAACAACTATTGAAATGGAAATCCAATACACGCCGTAAGCCGCTCATTATAGAAGGTGCGCGTCAGGTTGGGAAGACTTGGTTGATGAAAGAGTTTGGTAAGCAGGCTTACGATAGCACCGTATATATTAATTTCGATTCCAACTCACAGATGTCGGCGCTCTTCGCTGCTGACTTGGATGTGAAGCGCCTAATTTTCGGATTAGAACTCTATTCAGGGCAGAAAATCGATCCTGATCATACACTTCTAATTTTTGATGAAGTACAAGAAGTTCCTCGCGCCTTAACCTCACTCAAATATTTTTGCGAGAATGCTCCTCAGTATCACATTATCTGCGCTGGTTCTCTGCTTGGTATTGCTTTGCACGAGGGCACTTCCTTTCCCGTTGGAAAAGTTGACTTTTTGAAGCTCTATCCACTTTCTTTCAAAGAATTTCTAATGGCCACAGGGAAAGAACGCTACGCAGAACTATTGAACAGTGGAGATTTTTCTCTCATTACCAGCTTCAAACAGACTTATATTGATGCTCTGAAATACTATTATTTCGTGGGCGGTATGCCTGAAGCTGTTCAATGCTTCGCAGAGGACAGTGATTTTGCTGAGGTGCGCGTAATTCAAAAGCGCATTCTGGCTGCATACGAGCAAGATTTTTCTAAGCACGCCCCCAATGAAATCGTTCCGAAAATTCGAATGCTGTGGAACAGTATTCCGTCTCAGCTTGCAAAGGAGAACAAGAAATTTCTTTACGGCCTTGTGCGAGAAGGAGGCCGCGCCAAAGAATACGAAACAGCTATTATGTGGCTTATCGACTGCGGCTTGGTGCATAAAGTTTCTCGTGTCAATGCCGCAGGCATTCCGTTAAAAGCCTACGAGGACTTAAAAGCATTCAAACTGTTTATTGTGGACGTAGGGTTGCTTAGCTGTATGGTGGGGCTTAATAGTCGGACGATTTTGGATGGAAACGCCCTTTTTGTGGAATTCAAAGGTGCCCTGACAGAACAATATGTCTGCCAGCAACTGAAGACAGTAGAGGATCTTGGTCTGTACTACTACACGAACGATCGGGGATCTTGCGAGGTGGATTTTATCGTCGATACCAGTTCACAAATCATACCGGTAGAAGTGAAGGCCGAAATCAATCTTCGCGCAAAAAGCCTGAAAACCTATTGCGAAAAATACAAACCTGAAATCGCAGTCAGGACTTCAATGGCAGATTTCAAGAAAGAAGATTGGCTTATCAATTTGCCACTATATGCTATTGATTATCTTCCTAAACTCTAACAACTATTTTTCAGAATGCAGTCCACGCCGGGCTGCATTTTCTTGTAGCCCTTAAAATCCCGCATACCGGAAGTAATAGCACGGCCTACTCTCCATCCATGTGTTGGACATATTCACTGCAACGCCATAGCCATAGCAGCACTCGATCCACGCGCCGCTGCCAAGCGCCATCTGAACGTGCCCCTGCTCACCGCCAGAGGCATATACCACGCGCAAATCTCCCGGCTGGACTTCAGACGGGGAAATACTGACTAGGTCTGCTGCGTTCCGATAGGTGGCTGTGCTGCCTGCGGAAAAAGGCAGGTTCTGCGCCCAATAGCAATATTGGACAAAGCTCGAACAATCCAGATTGATGCCCACGCTTGGATTGCCCGGTCTACCGCGCAGCGAAGATGGCTGGGCATAGACAAACTTTCCTTGACAGCTCAGAGCAAAAGCGACCACCTGACCACGTGCGGTCGTGGCGTCGATATTCAGGCTGGCAAATAGCTGCCGCAGTTCTTCCTCGGTCATGCCACTGCCGGTGGCGCGGCATTTTATGCCGTCCACAATGCCATACAGTTCTTCCCAGTCCATGCGATACAGAAGTGATGCCCATTCCACATTTCCATAAGTATCTTCGCCATCCTTATACCACCCCTGAAATCCGCTTGCGCCGCTGGGCAGCGTGATCGTTTTTGTATATCGGGCAGATACCGCATTACCGGCATACTTATTACCATACTGATTCTGCTTGATGATTGTCCGGGTCAAAGTTCCTGCATCGCAGCTTTCAGCCAGCGCTTCGAGATTTCCTGTTCCGCCATCAGCACCGTTCGGGGCCTGCGTTTCCGGGTCTGTGTAGCGGTCATATCCTGTCAGATAAATCGTGCAGTTCAGGTCATAATGTCCGTATTGCCCATCGTTCAACTCTCCGGGGCACCAAGGTATGGCAGTTGCATTGGAGAAAGTAACCTCGTAATCATCGGACACGGCATCCTCTCCCTCACCGGTCACAACAGTAAAAGTAACCGTCAGCTCGTCCGGAGTATAAAACCAGTCATTCAGTTCGCCCTTATACAAATTAGCGCTATCATCCAGCACAATATTGTCGGTGCAGTCTGCCGCATTGATTATCCCATCAACAACAGCATGGTATTCTTCCGGTAAATCGGAAAGTTCAGAACCTGTTGCACCATCCGGGAAAATGAGCGGAAAAAAGACGGTCACATCATGTGTGCCGTCCTCTTTCCATATAGAATAACTCTTATTCTCTGCATGGCCTTCATTCCAGTGCCACTCTGCGGCGGCATCGTACTGCCCGCAGGCATCGTCACCCTCACTGCAAGTATGGGTTTCAAGGCGGTAGTCCTTGATGGAAACTACCTCGCCTTCGCTGCGGTAACCGTTCACGCAGCCGCCATAACTCATGCAGGAATAAGGAGCCGACTCTCGTGCAGTCACATCCAGACCATACGCTGCCAATGCTCGGCAGAATTTTGTAAAAGGCACATTGTCGCTAAAAGCAGACAAAAGCTCCGAACGCGGCCAATCCTGCTGGTAATATACCGCTGCCAGAGAGATGATCTCTGCCGTGTCATTGTAGATGCCATTGGCATAGTTCCAAGTAACACCATGCTGCAAATTATTGCTGCGCTGCCCGGTGAGGGAATCGTACCCATAGGGATTGCCATTAGGGTCAACGTCATTCTGGAATGCCTGATAGATGCCCTCTGTAACCGCTGCATTGCGGTAGTCGTTGATTTTCTGCACAAGTGTCTGAACGTCCTCAATACGATTCGCGCCAAACACAGAGGTGGACGTTGTGTCACTCATCTGCCCCAACAGGCTTACAATAATCAGGAACAGTAAAATAGCCGCACCAATCAGGACCACTTTTCCCATAGCAATCAGATTTCGCAGTGGGTGCAGGACCACGTTGGTTATCTTTTTCAGAATGTTCCTGGTATTGGTAGCAGCCTCTTTGACCTTTCCCGGAACACTGCCGGTGAAATCATCCGTTGAAACCTGAAATGAAGATAGGTACTGCTCTGTACTGCGTAGGGTTGCACCGCCGATTTTTACAACGGATTTCCCACCTTGCAGACACAGAACTTTTCCACCAGCTTTCAAGGCGCCTTTTGCATTGATTGTCTCGTCTTTCAGGTCTTTCAGGATATTGCCGGTCTGCTTGCCGATCACAAAAGCGCTGTCCGCTGCTGCGGCCATGATATTGCCTTCCACAACAGTCTGTGCTACTGCCATGTGCAGCCCTGCATTTTGCACTGCATCCGTATCGAAGTCATCGTGATAATTCAAAGCGCCGGCACCAGCTTGCAGCGGGCTTTCTATTGTATCCACAACCCGGTACGCAGGAGCTTTATAGTGACCGTTCTTGTGCTGGCTGCGCAGCAAATCATAATAGGCGCTGGCGCGGCTGGAGCGCGGTGTATTTGTGCCGGTGATAGTATTCTTATTACCTCCAGCAGAATCATGCAGGATTCCGGATGTGTCACCGGCACCGACATCATCGGACATTCCTGTATCAGATAGCGCGTCTGGTTCCGAGTCCAGACGACTGGACTGGTCTTTATTTGGTCCCATTTTTGCATCAAGCAGAAGGTCTTTTCCCGTATGCGGCATACCGAATTGAGTCTGAATGTTCGCTACAATATCCTCCTCTGTTCGAAAGAGTTTCTTCTGCTTATTCGTTTGCGTGAATAGTTCTGACATTTCATAACCCCTACAATCCCGGCTTATTTCTTGCGGTTAGGATTGGTATCCATCAGGCGGAACAGCTCAGTGTCCTGCGGGAAAGTATTGTTGAAAGGCACCACCACTTTATCTGCAATCAGCAGCCCGCTGCCGACTTCTGCATTTTCAATATACCGCTTTTCCTCGTCAGAGATATGCAGCAGCCGTGCAATGTCATTCGCATCGTCCGGTGCCTGATTCAGTAACTTGATGTAGCCGCAGTCGGACAGCATACGGCGGGCATCCTCGTTGTTCAGCACAGAGCGAACGTGTTGGGTAATGGATGTCAGGATTGCGCCCCACTTGCGGGCACGGCTGGAAAGCTCGAAGTAGTAGTTCGTGCAGGCGCTGTTGCCCAGCAGGAGCTGGAACTCATCGGTGAAAATCCAAGTGCGGCGTCCCAGCACGCGGTTTCGGGTGATGCGGTTCCAAATCTGGTCCAGTACCGTCATCATGCCGATGGACTGCATACTCTTGCCCAGTTTCACGGTATTAAAACAGATGCAGTGGTTCTGCAAATCCACGTTTGTCTGGCGGGCAAAAAGGTCCATTGTGCCATCCACATACATACTCAACGCCATCGTAAGCGCTTTTGCCTGCGGACCTTGCAAAGACAAATTATTGTAAAAATCATGCAGCGAGGGCATCTGCTCACGCTCCGGATGCAGCAAATATTTCTGGTAGGTAATCAGCGCTGCGCGGTCCACAAGACTGCACTCTTGGGCGCTCAGCTCTTTGCTGTTCAAAACCAGTTGGCAGAAATCCCGCAGGAACTGGCTTTTCAGCTGGATAGGATTATCTTCATCACCGTAATCCTCCGAAATATCCATCGGATTGATATGAGATTTGCTCGATGCCGAGATTTCAATCACTTCACCGCCAAAAGCCTCGACCAGCCGCGCATATTCATTTTCCGGGTCGATGATGACCAGATCATCTTCCGGCCAGCGCAGCATGATACCTGCCATCATCTGCATAACGGCAAAGGATTTGCCGAAGCCGGTCATGCCCAGCACCATACCAGCCGGGGCAGGCAGCAGTTTTCGGTTGACCATAATCAGGTTTTTACTGCGGGCGTTGGTGCCCTCATACAGTCCACCGGGTTGGAACAGTTCTTGCGTGGTAAACGGCCCGTAGATAGCGGTATTCACTGTCAGGAGAGTGCGCTCCAGCGCCAGCCATTTCTTTCCAAGTGGTAAAACGCTGTTCATGGCAGCGCACTGCTCAAACGGGATAGGGCTGAACCGGCACGTCTGCTGCTGCACAGTATTGCAGATTTGCTGCACACGCTCGTCCAGTTCGGCATTGTTGCGGCCATAGGTGTGGATCAGGATGCAGACTTTGAAAATCTTTTGGTTATAGTTGTGTAAGTTGTCCAGCAGCTCCTCGGCATCTTCAATCTGGTTGGTCAATTCATATCGCACACCCATGTAGGCGGGCAGGTTCATGCGCACAGCATTGACCATGCCATCGCCCTTTTCTTTTTGCATATAAGCCAACTGCTTTTGAACCTGCTCAACGGCTTCGCGCTGCTCGACGGCATCTACATGAATGGAAATTGCATTATCAAAGTCTAAGTCACTGAGCAGCGAAAGCAGATTGTCTTTCATCTGCGGGGCAATATCCCGCAGATACAGCACCTTGCCATAATACTCGCCAAACTGGTAGCGGTCATTGTACACAGCGCGGGAGTCATCATGCTCCGGCTTCCAGTTGTAACCGCTGGGCGCAATAAAATCCTTGGTCGTAAGGGAATCTTCTGCCAGCAGCCAATCATAAGAAAATGCCATGACTTCTTCCGGGCGGGTAATACCATGCAGCAGGTTCAGGCGCTCGATACCGGAGAGCCTGCGTACAGTGCTGCCCATGCGCTTGAACAGGTTTTGGATGTCCTCGGCGCGTTTGAGGAGTCGAACCTGCGCTTTTCGGTAATCATCCTCATGCAAACTAATGGTAATGTACTTTTCCCGGATCAGTCCGTTTTGCCCTTGCAGCGCTTTTTCCGATATGACGCGGTTCATTTCCTCGCTGTACCGGTCGCGGCTGTCACCACGCAGCGGCAGAAACGTGTCGCGGCGGAACTCCGCTTCATCCACGCGCCGGGTCACAAGACTGATTTGCAGATGCGTGTCTGGGTCAAAATAGTTCAGGAATTCACTGTATTGGGTAAAAAGACTTTTCTGCTCTTCCTGCCGCGCCAGCTGAAAATTGACATCCGTGAATGCCATTGTCATGGAGAAAAGCCCCGGTTCCACCTCACAGATGCCGCTTTCGTACATACGCTCATATTGCAGACAGTCCGCAGCCTTCTCAGGCGCACGGCGCTTCTTAATGCTGCGGGCGCTCTGCGCGGCATTCATTTCGGATTGTTTTGCGGATCTGCGCAGCTGCTTTGACCGCTGCTTTTCTTCCTTTGCGCGCTGCTTTTTCGTATCGGCGGCAATAGGTTTCACATTCGGAATTTCTGCGAGTTCTTTTCTTTTGAACATTTTGACTCTCCTTATAGGGGCGGATCGGCACCGCTGCATTTTCGCTGTGCCATGCCCAGTAAATTTTCACGAGCTTTTCAAACGGATAACCGTCACGGTGGATAAAGCCCAGTCCCAGAAAAGGCAGCACCTCCACCATGACGATATAAGAAACGACCTGCATATCCATCCGCAGCCAGTGCAGACAGACAAAGCAGGTCGCAATCGCCAGCACCGCAGCCGCAGCAAAGCAGGCCAGCTGGCGGAGAGATAGCCCCAAAAAGAACTTTTCTCTGTACTCTGTAATTTCGAGGTTTGTTTTTGTGGCAATCATAACTTTTCAATCTCCAAATGGTATTAGGTCATTGCATTGGTAATGGCTTTCGTGAACTTTCCGCTCATAAACACTGCCACCAGCAGGATCACCGACTGCCCCAGCATTGCCCACGCTTGCTCCGTGATGCTGCCACCGGTGCCCAGCGAACCGGCCAGTGCCGGATAAAAGCCGATGACCAGATACAGCACCGCGCCCTGCAAGGCAACTGCGAGGTAGGATTTGAGGAAATTCACCGCAATGCCGTGTAGCTCCTGATAGCAGAGTGTGGCTATGGACAGCGATGCCATCGCATTGTAGACATACAACTCTATAAAGTGTGCTGCCACAATGGTGTTGACCACGATGTTCACAATGCGCAGCATCCAGCCAACCACCATCAGCTCCAACGCCACCGGCATATTGCCAATGCCGCCCGGCAGCGCAGCAATAGCATTTTCAATATCAACGGTCGTATTGACTTCGCCACTGCCGACATAACCGGATATGCCAACCGTCACGGTGGACGCAACTTCAAAGAGTGCGTTCAGGATTTCCGTTGTATGCAGCACAGCCCAGCGGCAGACAACGATTTTCATCATCACCAGCGCGATTTGCTGGATTGTGAAGGCGTTGCTGCTGCCGTTCATGGCAATACGCTGGGTGGCATTGTACAACTCCAGAATCATAAAAAGCGCCAGCAGGGTCAGCGCCACCGGCATAACTACGCCGGTGCTTATGCTGTCAGCATAGCCCGCCAAGGTGCTGTTCCAGTCAGTCAGGCTGCTGAGCAGTCCAGAATTCTGCCCCATAGAGTTGACCGTGGCAGAAATGCCCTCCAACTGGCTGCGTATCGTATCTTCAAAAATAGCGCAGCCCTCCTTTACCCAACCGTCAGCGTGCCGAAATAAGCGGCTACGGCAATGATCAGCACACCGCCTGCCATCGCCCAGGCACCACTGCTGATGCCGGGGCCATTGTGGTCTTTCAGGTTTGTGCCCAGCGTTATCGCGCCAAACAGCAGCAGCAAGCCACCCGCAAAGGTAACAACATTCGAGATAAGCGTAGTGATCGTAGATACCATTTCCATTTTATGTACTCCTATAATTCGTTTGTTCTGTTATTTTCTGCGCAGAGATTCACGGTTTTTACTTCCTTCACATTGCTGATAAAGTCCGCAAAATGCTGCTCTGCGCGCTTCTCATAGTCGAAAGGCTGATTGCCTTTTTCTTCTACCAAATGGTAGTTCGGGTGTTGTTTCAGGTCGTACTTGTGGGAATAGAACGGAACCACACCGGAGATCATCAGCAGACACCAGTTGCGCGGCATCGTGCGGATCTCCTCCGGCGTCATCAGTTCACGACCCAAAGCCTGATACGATTTTGTATAAGAGCCTTGCCCTCCTTTGTTTTCCGATGTGTTCATCACCTCTATGGTCGCTTTTCCCAGCGCTTTTGAGAAAAATTCCAGATTCTCCGGTTTGCCGCCCGCGCCGAGAACGATCAAGGAATCGCAGTTTTCGTAGATGGTGCCCCAATCGTCCTTGTACTGGCTTTTCAACTGATCCAGCGATTGGTAGATCAGCGTGCAGGCAATATCGCGGCTGCGAATCGTACTGATAAGAATCTGAAAGTCCGGTATCAGTCCGATATTCGGAAATTCATCTAAGAGAAACCGCAGATGCCGCGGCAGCTGATGCTCGGGACGATGGTCAGCAATGTCCACCAAAATCTGAAAGCACTGCTGAAACATCACGGCAGCCAAAAAGTTATAGGCCGTTGTTGTGTCAGGCGTGACCACAAAGAGCGCAACCTTCTTTTCACTGCCCAACTCCCGCAGGTCAATCGTATCCTCCTCACAGATCGTGGCAATGGATGGAATGTTGAATGCACTCATACGCAGTCCCAGCGAGACATTGATGCTCTCTGCGGTCTTGCCAGGTGCCATTTTGTAGAGCTTGTACTGCTTGGCCGCAAAGGATTCCGGTTTCCGGATACTCAGATCTTCAAAAATCAAGTCCAGCTGGCTGACACTGTTGGGGCTGCTGTTTCCGGCATCCAGCATCATAAGCAGCGTCATAACGCTGTTCATGTTGCGCTGCTCCGGTTCTTCCTCATAAAACACATAGGCGATGAGCGCTTCCAGCAAGGCTGTCATGCCTTCCTCCCAGATGGGGTCGGCGGAAGTTTTCGCAGTCGGGTCTTCCTTCAGATTTTTCACAAGGTTCTTGGTGACGACCAGAATGTCATCCTCGTTTCGTATGTAGGCGAACAGGTTGTAGTGGTCGGATTTCTTACGGTCTTTCAGGTTAAAGACCTTGACCTTGTACCCTTGTGAGAGCAGCACATTCCCATAGGTATCGAGCAATTCGCCCTTCGGATCACTGAGAACATAGTTGCTGTTAAACTGCAAAAGCTGGGGACCTGCCACGCTGTAGCTTTTGCCGGAACCGGAGGGACCGAACACAATCACATTCTTATTGCGGTTGTAGTTGTCGTTGGCCGTAACTTTCATTTTCGGGGAAAGGCTCAGGCTTTCGGTGGCGGTCAGCGGCAGATTCTCGCTTGGGTCTTTGTCTACAAAGGGCGCGATATCCTCCGGCGTGCCCCAGCGGGCGCTGCCGTATTCCCGCTGCGGCATCAAGCGGTGCTTGCTGTACTTTATGCAGAGATAGAATAGCCCTGCCAGCAGCACGGCTCCCACACCGCACATCAGGGAAAAAGCATTTGTCGAGAGGCGCATCGGGTGCAACAACAGCACCTGCAGGTCCATCGCTGCTGCCAGCTTTTGCGTGGTGGTTCCGCCTGTGATTTGATAGGTGTGCCCCATCCAATCGCCCAGCCAGAAAATCAGCGATGCAGCCAGCGCCAGCCAAACGCAATTTTTCACTTTCACATGGTTCATAGGCGTTCTCCGTGTTCCTGTACCGGCTGGGTACGGGTCTGGCCTGCCTCCCGGGCGCGTGCTGCCATGCGTGCCGCAAGGTCTTTCAGTTCCACGCCGGGTCCTTCCCTGCCGCGCTCTGCGATGCAGTTTTCCAGCGCAGTCTGGATGCGGTCCACATCCTGCCCCTTGAACCAGAGGTACATGTGCCCGGTGTCCTTGTCTTTTGTGACAGAAAAGTCCACCGAATATTGGTTAAGCTGCCGCTTGACATAGCGCAGTGTCTTGTCGTTCACATCTACCGAGGCAAGCTGGCGTTCTTGCCGGTTGAGGGCTGACAGCGATTGCTGCCCATAGTTACGGTCTTGCATAGCCTGTACGGTCAGCCGCAGGATATCAAAGATGCTTTGGCTTGCAAAGCGCGCGGCACTGATCTCCACACGCACAGCGGTTTCTTCTATCAAAGGTCTCCCTCCTCAAGCGTCCCACGGCAGCGGCAAATCATTCTTGGCTGCATAGCTTTCTACCATTCTTCCCAACCGGTAACTCGCCAAGCGGTCCGGCAGTCTGTAATCCAGCGTATATACCTTTATTCCATACTGCATCGCACACTTAAAAAAGCTGAACAGCGTGCGCTCATTTCCGCTGAGCTGCCGCATACGGCAGATGTACACGCAGTCCACCTTGCCGTCCCTGATGTGGCGGATCATATCCTGATAACTGCGGCGCGTCGCCCAGATGTTGGTATATTCCATCGCACCACCCGAGACATGGCATCCGTCAGCAAGGGCGCGCTCCCAACATGCTTTAAAGCAGGCGTTTGTTTCGTCATAGTTGCCGGGCACCCGCGCATAGATCCAGGCGCGCGGCATAGAAGTTGTGTTTGTAGTCATCGTTCTAGCTCCTCATAAAAGCTCAAGTATTACGGGCCGCCTATGCAAGACAGGCCGCAGATACAAAAAATACCCCACCGACTTTTATCAGTGGGGTTGCTGTAACGCCTAACGTATCAGGTGGAGCGCGTGTCGGCATAAGGTATCTGTCATTCATTTTCGGATTCAGTCCTTGTTATTGTCTTTATCGGCTGCCTTGCGCCGCTTGTATACCAACACACCGATGCCTGCAACAGACGCGAACATAGCGACCACCAGTGCGGCAAATGGGAAGATATCACCCGTCTGAGGGATCATTGTCTGCGGGGTCGGTGTTACAGTCGGCGTGTTGGCAGGTGCCGGGGCCGATGTCGGCGCAGGCGTGGTGCTGGGTTTCGGCTGCGGTGTTTCCTCAGGATGCGGCGTTTTTTCCGGAGTGCGGGCGTCCTTCATCACAACAGTCTGTACTTCGCTGGTGGGGAGAACGGTAAAGCGAATGCTCTCCGCAATGTCATATCCATCCGGTGCTGTGATCTCGGTCAGAATGTACTCACCTGCAGGGAGCTTTTCGATATAGTGCGGCGTATCGGTGGATACCCAGCGGTTGATTTCTTTGCCGTCCCTGTCGGTGATGGTAAGCTCTGCGCCGGGCAGCTCCTCCATGGTGGTCAGGTCTTTCTTGGAGATTTCCACCTTGATGATGTCGTCGCGCATAATCACGGTTGCATCGTCCAGTAGCTTCCAGTCATCCCAAGTCCAGAACAAGAAGTTCTTTGTGGTCAGGTAATAGACCTCGGCTTCCTGCAGGTTGTTACCGTCCTCGTCCACCTTTTGTAGCAGACGGAAGGTGATATCATCCGCCAGTGCGTAGCCATCGGCGGGGCGGGTTTCGGTCAGGGTGTAGGCATCACCCAAGTGCAGCCCCGTCACGCGGTGGGGCGTGTCGGTGGACACCCAGCTTTCAACGATGTTGCCATCCATATCCTGAATGGTCAAGGTGGCACCGGGCAGTTCCTCGTCATTGGTCAAATCGCGCTTGCTCACCCTCATTTCGGTGGGTTTGTCGGTGCAGGTGCTTTCCAAAACCTGCACAACCTGCCCGTCGTAGGTAAAGGTGACTTCCATCGGCGCTTCGTTGACATAGTAGCCCAGCGGGGCGCGGATTTCTTTGACGATATATTTGCCGCTGTTGGTGGCGGCATCCTTGTGGGTGCTGCTGCCATACTTTTCGCCGCGGATGGGAATATCACAATCGAAGTAGGTAGTGCCGTCCGCATTGGTTTCGGGGCTGGTAGCCACCAGCTCACCGGCTGCAAAAACAAGGTTGCCGTCCGCATCGTAAATATCATCGGCGGTGTACAGGTTGAACACGGCACCTGCAAGGTATTTGCCGCTTTCCAGATCGGTTTTGTAGATGCCGACTTTTGCCTTTTCGCGCTCGTTATGGAATTCAACAGTGTCTGCCGCAACAATTTCCTGCGTTTGGTTGTCCCACGCAAGGGTCACATCAAAGGCTGCATCCGTGCCTGCATAGCCATACGGCGGCTTGGTTTCCGCAATGTGATAGCTGCCCAGCGGCAGGGTTACACTGACCTCGCCGATGGTGCCGTCGTGGATGATACTCAGAAAATCATAGGTCGCCGCGGTGCGCGCAGGGGCAAACACGGCAGTGTCAGCAGTGCCGTCACCCGTCGTAACGACCGCCACCACATCTCCCTTGGCGTACCAGAGGGTGTGGTTGCCGTAGTTGTCAAGCTGGCGATCCTGCGTGTAGATGTCCTCGGCTGCCGTGATGGTGTACTCGGCACCTGCCAGCGGGCGAGTTTCGTAGGTGAAATTACCATTCTCAGCTTCGCCAGTCATCCACGGGTCAATGCCGCCCGGTTCAGACTGCCAGCCGGTCAGCACCTCGCCGGTCTTGCGGATGGTCAGCTTGCCGAGGGTTTCATGGTTGGAATACTTTTCGCCAATTACCAGCGTGTCCATGCCGTTTTCGTTCTTGTCGCCGGTTGCCTGATACATGCGGCCTGTGGTAATGGTGAAGTCAACGTAGTGGCTTGCATCGGCAGCCCACGCATTGTAATAGCCGTTGGGTGCGGTGGTTTCCACAATGCGGTATTTGCCCAGCGGCAGTTTTTCGGGCAGGGTCAGGATTCCTTCCTCGTTGGTATAAAAAGTGGTGATGTTCTTGGTCAGATGTCCGTTTACGGTGTCGGTCATACGCACCAGCTTGGGCGCGCCATTTTCCATGCGGTAGTTGCCGTCATCGTCCAGATAGTAGATTTGGAACGCCGTACCCGGCAGCAGCACGGGTTTGCCGGTTTCCTCGTCAATTTTGGTGATGCGAAGATAGACTTCGATTTTCTCGTCCAGAACCGTGAACTTCTGGTAGCTGTCAGAGGCAGTCAGTACACTATCCTTGGGCGTTGCCATTGCGCTCATCGGGCTGTTACGGTCAACGACCACCAAGTACGGCTCCGCCTGATACAAATCCCTGGGAACGGTGGTTTCGACCACCAGATAGGTGCCGTAGGGCAAGCCCTGCACACGGATGTTGCCCGTGTCGTTGCTGAAAATTTCCGCCAAACGGTACTCGTTGGCGGTGCCGGTGGGCTGCCAGCCGTCGCCCTTGCCGTTTTTGTTGTCGCCCGCTGCGGTCAGCGTTTTATTGTAGGCGGCAATTTCGGCGGCGTTGACCTCGTAAGTTCTGGCAACCGCCTGTCCCTCGCCGGAGAAATCCCACTTAGGATGGTCATTGTTGTAGTTCTTGTCGAGGTAGCAGTCCAAAATGCTTTGCAGGCTGTAAGCACCCGTCTGGCTTTGGGTAAACTGTGCGGCTTTGGACAAGTCGGACACCAGATAAAAGGTAAAGCCCGCGTCCTCCAGCTCCTGCCCGTTGGATTCGCCGCTGGAAGAAATGATTTTGCTGATTTCTACATTGCCCTTGGCGATTTGGTCTTGGCTTTCGGTTTGGGCATTGTCGCGGTAAATGTGGTAGTTTGCCCTGTACACGGTGTTGTCATCGGCAAAGGTGGTTTTCTCGACATACCAGCCCTCGTCAGCGTAAGCAGGTGTAATGTAGTAGTTGTGTTCATCGCACAGATAGCCGTTGGCAAAGGACAAAGAATACGCATCGTAGGTTACTGTGCCGTCCAACGCCTTGCCCTTGGTGATGGTGCTGAACTGGTTCTTGTACACCCAATCGGTGTACTGTCCGCCGCTGCTTGCCAGTGCCGCGACCTGCCCGGTGGCAACCTTGGTGCGGCTGTCCACGGTGGGATAGGTGCCGGAAACAGCAAGAGCGCCCTCCAGCAGCGGAATGACCGTGCCGTTGGAGCGCTCTACTACATAATATTTGCCGAGGTACAGGTTTGCGAAGGTCAGCCAGCCGTCCTCGATTTTGGCACTGGCTACGAGATGGTCTTTTTTGAGAATCGGCAGATAATCCGATACCCACTGCCCGCCGTTGTCACGGATGGTCGTGTGCCAGATGGGATTACCATCGGCATCCACGATTTTGGAATAGTCCACAACGCCGGTCACACCGTCCGGGTGGGTGATGTCCTCAGCAGCGTAGAGGTCGTACACAGCGCCGTCCAGCGTGGCGTTGCCGTGATTTTCAACGTACTTTACAGCGTCTAAGTCCACCTTGGAAATGCTGATTTCGCCCAAGGTACGATCGTTTTTCATTACGCCGTCCGTGGCAGTGGTGGTGTAGCTGTCCTCATTGGCGGCGTTGCCGCTGTTGTCGGTGTTATAAGTGCGGGTAGAATCTTTGGCGGTGCTATAAATTGATACGGTGGTTTCCACGCCGCCGCTGGTCACCAGCTTAGTGCCGCCCTTGTCGGCTGTCAGAATGTCGGCATTGTAGTCGGCATTATCGAGCCAAAGCATGGTGTTGTTGGTATCCTTGTTGATTTCAACATAATAGGCGCGCTTGCCCAAGGGTGTACCTGCCGTGCCGGGGTGGTTAATGTCCGTCCAGTCGCCAAAATATCCGGCAGGTGCTTTGGTTTCCACAAGGATAAACTTACCCTGATTGCGCTGGGTGTAATACAGCGTGTGGCGCATCTCGTCATTGACGGCATAGGCGGCGCTGTTGATGACTGCATAGCTGCCATCTCCCTGACGCTGCACGCTGTAGGTGTTGTAGCCCCCGGTGGGCTGGTATTTGCCGGTCACCACATCCCACTGATAGATCTCATACTGGGCATCGGCGGCAATCGGGTTGCCGGTTTCGCTGTCGGTTTTCTTGAGGTTGACCTGCAAACTCCACTCGTCATTTTTCATAACATAGTCGTTGTTGGTGTTTGCGGGTACCGAGATCGTCTGGCTGCTGCCGTTCGTGCCCCAGTATTTGCCGAATCCATACGGTACCGTGATTTCTTCATAGCGGAACTGGATGCTGCCCAGCTGCGCTTTGGCCGCTGCTATAGCATTGTTGACAGCGTTCTGGGCATCACCCTGCAATTCCGCAATGGCGGCGTCGCGGGCACTGTTGGCGGCCGCATCAGCAGCCTCCTGCGTGGTGAAAGGACCAACCTGTCCATTGCGAGTGCCCGATGTTTTGGTAACGGCATAGTGCAGACTCCAGCTTGCGCCTGCATCGCCACCGTTCTTCTGGTAGTTGTCATCAGCGGTATGACCGCTGGTGGTCACCGTTTGCTTTCCGGCAGGACTGATAGACCAGCTGCCGCCGTCAATGCTGCCGGATTTGGTGATGGGCTCGATTTCAATGGTCGCGCCGTCCACTTTTTCCTGTGTTTTCAGCTGGATCTTATCCGCGCGGATTCCATAGGAAAAATCAAAACTACCGCTGGCGGTCTGGGCAGGTGCCTCCCAGCTGGCGTAGTATTCCTGCACAACAGGTTCCGGCTCAGGTTCCTCCTCCCCAATCTCAGGACCAATCAAGGCAACGGTCTGCCACCCTGCGCGACCGGGATTATAGATGTAGGTGTAGTAACCGCGGGCGGAGGCGTAGGTTTCCACGCCGTTCAGTAGTTCGTCGGCAGAGGTAAGATAAATTTCCGCCGCGGTACTTTCGGGAAAGTTTTCGATAATATACATCTGCACATCGTCATAAATTGACGCGCAGAAATCCAAAAGAGAGATTTCTTCACCCTCATCAGCGGAAAAAACTGCAGGCAGATCGTCTGCATCGCCCAAAGAAAGCTGGTTCAAACCGCCCCAGATGCGAATCTGGTTGCCGTAGTGGTCGCCAGGTATGCACTGGTCTGCGTTGACCGTGGAAGTGTCCACATAGGTGTATGTCGGGCATCCCTCAGGCTGACCCTTGGCACCGTGGGTGCAGCAGTAGGAGGGTTCGCCGTTGAACCAAATCAGCCAAGTGCTGTTGACCTTGGCAACCTTGGTGATCTTGCCGCTTGTCACCGCAGGGGTGGGGCGCTCGGCAAAGGCGGCAATTTCACTGTCGGGGAAGGGATACTCGGCAGTCGCATTGCGGTCGATGGCTACATTTAATGTCTTAGTCAGGGCGCTGCCGTCCGGCGCGGTATAGACCAGCTGCGCGGCAAAATCCGCATCCGCCTGTACATATACGCCCAGCACCGCAGCGGAGGTTTCGCTGTATTCATTGTGCAGCAGGCTTTCTGTGTTTTCAACGGGTGCGCCGTAATAGTCCAGCAGGGTCACACCGTCCGGCAAAACCAGATCAAGGGAACTACCATCGGCAGGGTACTCCACCTGTGCCAGAATCGGCACAATGGCGTAGTCGGTATCTTCCAGCAAAGGTGTAGTCAGTGTCAGGTTGTCACTGTCCAGCGCCTCGGTACTCAGATAGCTATCCTGCTCTAAGTCGGCATCCCACGCGCCAAGTCCGATTTTGGTTTCACCGGTTGCCACCGGCAAGCCATAGCTGCCAATGTAGGAGCCTGTGGGCGCATCCGGCATATCCTGATACAAAACCTCACCTGCAAAGGTGTAATCGGCAGAGTCTTCCACAGGCGCTTCTTCGGCGGTGTTTGTTATCGCGGGTTCTTCCTTCTCTTGGGCATTTTCCGGTGTGGCTGCGCCTGGGTCGGGACCGCTGGCATCGGTCTGGCCATTGTCAGTCACTGGCGGTTCCTCTTGCTGTTCCATCTGAACAATTTCATCCGTTGCATGCGGCGTTTCGGCAAACGCACCAACCGGGAAAAAAGAGCAGCACATCACAGCCGTCAGAAACATTGCGGTGATGCGCTGACTGAATTTAGTCTTATGATTCATTGTACACATTTCTCCTATTTGTAAATTTTTGCGGAATAAGCAACCTGTAAGCGCAGGTGGTCCACGGCAGGGTATAAAAATACCCCGCCGGATCTCTCCAACGGGGTTCATAAGGTTTCCTCTCAGTTTTATGTTGAATTTAATTTCAATGAATTATGATTCAGCATTCTTGTATTCGGTAGTTTCTCAATTTATAAAATATGAGACAAACTCATCCAGTTCTTGTTCCGGCAGTACACTCATCACCTGCAAGGCCATATATTCCGGTCGGCTCAATTTGGGGCGATACAGTCTGGCATAGGATTTCACGACCCTCACAGAGCCCACTTCCTTGATCATTCCCTTTTCGAGCAAGCTCCTGATGATAAGGTAAACATAATGACCTTTTATGCTGGATTTTCCGCCTTGGCATGCGTTTTCCATAATTTGCGTAGAACACATCGGCTTATCGACATTCCAGAGGAACGTCATAACCTTCATTTCTGAAGCGTTCAGTTCAATCAAGTTCTGTTCTTCGTTCATGCTATCACCCTTTTTACTGGAATGTCACAGTCCAATAGGTATAATTTCCTTCGGCAGTGCTGCAAAACCAGCAGCCGACACCCATGCTGGTGAAACTCGGCTCCATAATGTTGGCATAGTGGGCAGGGCTGCCTTGCCATCCGGTGCAAACAGCGCTGGCGGAACCCAGCGGACCGGCGGCGCAGATCTCACTGCGGGTCGTCATGCCGCTGTGGTCAAAGGGACCGCCCGCCACAAAACTCTCGCATCGGGCATCGGCAGCAGCGCTCAAACCGCTGTCCATCGTCAGCGGTGCCAGACCACCGGCGGCACGCATGGCGTTGATGTTTTCCTGCACAGCCCAATAGGCAGAGTCCGAGCTGTCGATGCTCCACCACTGTTCGGTGCCCGCTGCCAGATCAAACGGAATCGCGCCATAGCTCATACTTACCTGCGCAGGCGGCGTTTCCGTAGCCGGTGCTGCAGTAGGCTCCGGCGCGGGTTCGGGCGTTGCGGCGGGCGTTGGTGCAGGGGTTGCTGTCGGGTTCGGGGTCGGCGCAGGTGTTGCGGTTGGTGCGGGTGTGGCTGTAGGGGTCTGCGTAGGTTCTGCTGTCGATTCAGGGGTTGCCGGGGCAGAATCCGTAGTCTCGGATGTCAACTCCCGGATCACACCGCTTTCCGGTGTTGCCACAACGGAAGCCTGCTGCGCAGAGCAAGCTGTCAGCATAAGTACTGCCAGCACGATCATTAACTTTTTCATAAAAAGCCTCACATTCTATAAAGGGTATGATACAAAATCGTAGCGGCATAGATTATGATCCCGCCCGCCCAAAACAAAAGCTGCGGGACGCCATAGGGGCAAAGCAGCAATGCGACCAGCGCCGAAGCAGCAGCCTCGGCATAGCAGTGGTCCAGCAGTGCCAGCACGGCAGCGATGCCGCCCAGCCCTGCAAGCAGGGTTCCTGCCGCTGCGCAAAGACTGAACAGCAGGTTCAGCAGCAGTCCGCCCACATACAGTTCCAACACGATCGGTGCCATCACCACCCGCAAAATCCAGAGTAAAAGAGTGTTTTTTCTAAGCTGCATCAGCATTTTTATCGCCTCCACCATCATCATACAGGTTTGTCGAGATTTTGCAAGGCTGTCGATTTACAATTCCTGCTCACATTCTTTTTCAAGAGGTACAGTCGAAGCTTCCTCGCTGATTTCTTCGGCTTCACCCTCGATCACCGGCGCGTCGCTGCCCACATTCAGCAGTGCGTCCAGCTCGGCCAGGCGTGCGCTTTTGTCTGCCAGCTCCTGCTCCTGCGCAAAGGGCTGCTTTAATTCTTCCTTGGCGTCCACCAGCTGCTTTTCAGCTTGGGCGAGCTGCGCTTGCAGGTTTTTGATATCCTCCGGCAGGGCGTTGATGACATTTTGCAGGCGCACCATATTACCCGCCGCATCGGCACCGAGTTCCGTGGCATGGGTCGCTGCACCCACAAGGTGCGCTTCAAACACTTTGGAAAGCGGCACATAAAGCACCTGCAGGGTAAGCCCTGCATAGTGCCCGACGCTGACCGCGTGGTTGACCCGCACGGCAGCCCCCACAAGTCCCAGCAGTGCTTTGCCGGCATCCTCGCGCTTGTCGTAGTGTCTGCCGTCCAGCTCGATGTCGAAAATCAGCTTTTGGTCTTTGTCGTAGCATTGGGTTTGCCGGATGGTTCGGCGGTCTTTCTCGTAGTTTTCAATGCTGCATCGCGTGCTCTGGATTTTGCGCGGGATAAACCCCGTCACAGCATCTTCCAGCCGATAATGCTGGCTGGTGTAGGCGGCCTTCAGGCTGCGCAGACGGCTGACCTGAATGTCCAGATCCATCTTCTCTTTGATCATGGGGTTACCGGCCGCCAGCGCTTTGACTTCCGCGTAGGATAACGCCGCCTCGTCCATATCCTCACAGCTGCGCGCCGGGGATTTTGACGTCATTATTTGCGAAATAAACTTCTGTTTGTTTTCCACCAACTGCCAGCTGTAGGCGTCAAAAGTTGACTCTGTAACGTAAATAAATATAGACACTTCCTTGTTCAGGTTGCCTTGGCGCACCATGCGTCCGTTGCGCTGGGCAATGTCGGCAGGCCGCCACGGGCAGTCGAGATGGTGCAATGCCACAAGGCGCGTCTGGACATTTGTTCCTGCTCCCATTTTTTGGGTGCTGCCCATCAGCACCCGCACCGTGCCGTTGCGTACCTTGGCGAACAGCTCGGCTTTTTTGGCTTCGGTATCGGCATCGTGGATGAACTGCACCTCCTCTTTGGGGATGCCCCTTGCCACAAGCTTGCTGCGGATATCGTTGTACACATCAAAGCCGTCGGCGCGGGGTGTGCTGAGGTCGCAAAAAATCATCTGAGCCGAGCGCTGCGGTTTCGTCTTTTCCCAAATGGTAAAGACCTGCTCCACGCAGGCGTTGGCTTTGCTGCCGGGGTCGTCGGGCAAAAGCGGGTTCATCAGGCGCTGATCCAGCGCCAGCTTGCGCCCGTCGTTGGTTATGTTCAACATGTTGTCCTCGCTGGGGTTAACCTCGCGGTTGCGGACTTTTTCGGCACGGTCGGCAAGGTCTGCGACCATATCTTTCTGGATCTGGCTCGGCTGCAGGGCAATGTTTGTAGGCTTGCCGCCGGTCAGTTCGGGCACTGGCAGATGCAGCATATCGGCGGTCTGAATGTCGGCACACTGCTTGAACATACTCATCAGTTCCGGCAGGTTGTAAAACCGCGCGAATCTCGTTTTTGTGCGGTAGCCTGTGCCTTCGGGGGCAAGTTCGATGGCTGACACGGATTCCCCAAAGGTCGATGCCCAGCTATCAAAGTTGAGCAGCCCTTCCTGCTCCAAAAGTCCGCGCTGCAGGTAGCGCATCATCACATACATTTCGGTCATCGAGTTGGAAATCGGTGTGCCGGTGGCAAACACGATGCCGTGCCCGCCTGTCACCTCGTCCAGATACATGCACTTCATCAGCATATCGCTGCTTTTTTGGCTTTCGGTCTGGGATATGCCCGCCACATTGCGCATTTTGGTGGTGATCATCGCGTTCTTGAAGTAGTGTGCCTCGTCCACCATCAGGCTGTCCACACCGAGCTGTTCAAAGGTCACGACATCGTCCTTGCGGCTTTGGTCGTTGAGCTTGTCCAGCTTGCGCTGCAGTTGCTTTTTCATGCGTTCCATCTGCTTGATGGTAAAGTTTTCGGCGCGTGCTGCCTTGAGGCGGGCTGTCTGCTCCACCACATCGTCGATCTGCTTTTGCAGGTACATCTGCTGGCGCTCAAAAGAGAGCGGGATTTTTTCAAACTGGCTGTGTCCGATGACGATGATATCAAAGTTGCCGGTAGCGATGCGGGCGCAGAACTTTTTTCGGTTTGCCTTCTCAAAATCCGTTTTGCGGGCAACCAGAATTTCGGCGTTGGGGTACAGCAGCAAAGCCTCGGCTGCCATCTGCTCGGTCAGGTGGTTGGGTACCACGATCAGCGTTTTACTGCAAAGTCCCAGCCGCTTTTTCTCCATGGCGCTGGCTACCATCTCGAACGTCTTCCCTGCCCCCACTTCGTGCGCCAGCAGCACATTGTTGCCGTACAGCACATGGGCGATGGCGTTGCGCTGGTGCGTGCGCAGGGTGATTTCGGGGTTCATGCCGGGGAAATGCAGATGGCTACCGTCATACTCGCGCGGGCGCAGGCAGTTGAATTTGGTATTGTACATCGAAACCAGCCGCTGGCGGCGCGTCGGTTCCTTGAAAATCCAGTCCTGAAACTGCTCGCAGATCAGGCGCTGCTTTTCCTGGGCTGCCTGGGTGGCTTCCTTATTCAGAACATAAGTGACGCTGCCGTCCGCCTCCCTCACCTTGTCACGGATCTGGATCGTGCGCAGGTTCAGCGCACTTTCGGCAATCGTGTAGGCGTTGGCACGGTTGGTACCGTAGGTCACGGTTGCCTTAATGTTGCTGTCCCCAAAGCGTTTGTTGCTGATGGACCACTCGCCGGTAACGGCAGCAAAGTTCACCTTGACCATGCGGCGCGTCAGGTACGGCGCGTCCAGCAATTCGGCAAGGAAATCCTGCACATCCTCTGTGGGGATCCACGTTGCACCCAGCCGCACGCTGATTTCACTGGCTTCCAAGTCCTTGGGCTGCACCTGCTGCAAGGCGTCCACATTGACCTGCAACGCAGGGTCGCTTTGCGCTGCCACCTTTGCCGCTGCCAGCTTTTGCCGCACATTGCCGGAAAGATACTCGTCCGCCGCATAGTAGATGTCGCTGCCGTCCGCTGCCTTTTCCAGCGGGTCGCGGAAGATAATGCCGGACAGATCCTCGATGACCTTCTCCTGCGGTTTCCCTGTCAGGTTGGACATATAGCTAAGCTCCACCCGCCCGACTTCCGTCAGGCTCAGCGCCAGTGCCTCGTTGGCGGTGTCCACATGCTCGACCGCCTGTGCGGGGCGAATCGTGCGCTTGGTGAACATATCGGTCTTGCCCTTGAAGTTGCCCTCATCGTCCAAATCTTCCAGCGAGCAAAGTAGGAAATACCCCGAATCCTCACGGAAAGCCGACGCCGTACCGCGGCTGTTGATGCGCCCGTATTTTTTGCTGTACGCATCGTACTGGGCGTTCAGTCGCACCTGTAAATTCTGAATATACTCGTCCGAGTAGTTCTCCAGCTGTGCGTCAATGAGTTCGCGGCAGGTGTCCCGCAGGGGAACCAGCGCACGGATGCGTGCCAGCGCCGTGGCACCGGCTTGCACCACTCGCATTTTGGAATTTTCGCGGTAGTAAACAACATCGTCCTTAACGGTATAGCTGAAATTGCGGACATTCGGGTCAGCGTCCAAGGTGCCGCTTTCTTCCTGCGCGTAGTCCTGCGGTTCTTCCAAACTGTACTCAGCTTGCAGGTCGGCAAGGGCGGCGTCCAGCTGCGCTTCCAGCGAAAGCCCATTTTCCCGTGCAGCGCAGGTGGCGCGCCATCCGTAAGGACCGCTGACCATCTGCATTTCGCCGCAGATCTTTTCCGGGTGGTCGATGAAATATTGGTTCAGGGGGATGCCGTCTGCCGTTTGCCCGATATGGATCCACGGCACATCCTGCTCCAGCACGGTGCCCCGCTTTTGCAGAAAGAGAATGTCGGAGGTCACTTCGGTCCCCGCGTTGGTTTTAAAGGTCGTGTTGGGCAGGCGCACCGCACCGATCAAATCACAGTGCGCTGCCAGATAGCGGCGCACCTCCTCGCTCTTTTTGTCCAGCGTGCCAGAGGTCGTGATGAACGCCATCACGCCGCCCACGCGGAGTTTATCCACGGTTTTTGCCAGAAAATAATCGTGGATTTGAAAATGCAGCTTGTCATACCGGCGGTCGCTGACCTGATACTGCCCGAACGGAACATTGCCGATGGCAAGGTCAAAAAAACTGTCGGGCAGGTCTGCTTTTTCGTACCCTGCGATTTGAATTCGCGCTTTCTGGTACAACTGCTTGGCAATACGCCCCGACACGCTGTCCAGCTCAACACCGTACAGTTTGGCATTGTGGGTGTCGAACTTACTGTGCCGATGCCCGAAGAACGCCCCCACGCCCATACTGGGTTCCAGCACATTGCCGCCCACGCAGCCAATGCGCTCCAAGGCGCGGTACATGGCGTGGATAACGGCGGGCGGGGTGTAAAAGGCGGTCAGGGTCGATTCCCGTGCAGCGGTATATTCGTCCTCGGTCAAAAGGGTTTTCAGCCGTTCGTACTCGGTGTGCCAGTTGTCCTTGCCGACGTCAAAGGCATCTGCCAGACCACCCCAGCCGAGATACCCTGCCAAAACGTCCTGCTCGGCTTCAGTGGCAGGCGTGCCGCGCTGCTCGACGGCTTTCAGAGTTTGAATGGCGGCCATGTTGGCGGCAAATTTCTCTTTCGCACCTTTGGGTACAGTCGGTTCATAGGGTGCCAGATAGTTGGTCAGGTCATACTCGGCAGGTTCCGCCGCAGCGGACAGACGCTCCACGTCTGCCATCACTTCGGCCACAAAGGGGCTTTCTGTCGGCTCACGCTCCTCAATTTCATTGATATCCACTTCCATCAGGGCGTCAAATTCCAGCGAGGACAGCAAGTCGCGGTTCATAGCTTTCAGAGAGGCAAAGGTCTCCTGCGCGTAGAGGGTGTTATCCACCAGTTTGCTGATGGTGCAGCGTTCGAGATCCGCGCAGACCTGAATGGTGTGCTGCTCGTCCTCGGTGGTGGTGTAGCCAAGGTCGATTTGCGTGAGGTCCGAAAAGTCGGCATCCGTGATGTCAAACTCATTTCTGAGATAATCCGCAATGTAGTAAAGCGCCTGTTTCATCTGGTCGGAATCACGGTCGATTTGCGGAACTTCCGGCAGCACCATACCGCCGTTGCGGGGTTCTGCGTCCAGCAGTGGCTGCAGCTGTTCACGGCTGACGGCGCGGCTGATCAGCGGGAAATTTTCGTCCCGCAGATGCACATCGAATTTGCCGATATTCTCCACCGTGAACCGTTGTCCGTTTTCCAGATAGACCACGCTGCCCTCGGTGCATACGGGCTTGACTTCCGGCACAACGACCGCGCGCGCGGGCTGTTTTTCCTGCTGCTGCGCCAGCCAGACGGGATACTCTTTTTCTTCTTCCGGCGTCAGGTAGCGCTGCATTTCCAGCAGGTAGGTAATGCGCTGCGCGGTTTCTTTCCACTTGAGTTTACGCTCAAACCGCCCGTCCGCGCAGGTCATTGTCAGCGTCAGCCCCGCAGGGCTGTGCCCGACCCAGCCGCGCCCGCCGTTTTGGTAATACCAGGTTCGACCGCCGCAACCGTATTCTTTTTTCAAGAACTCGGCGTTATCGCCCCGCTTTTCGGTAAAGTGCCGATAGATGCGCAGCTTGCCCTTCTCGAACCCGCTGCCGTCTGCAACGGCAAGGTTTACCTCCTCATCGGTGATATGACTGCCGTCGTCCCTGATCGGCGCGTTTTCCATCGCACGGGGTATGGCGCGCTCCTGTTTTTCCTCGCTGCGCAGCTCGTCATCCGCCAGCAGGGTTTCTTCCTCACCGCGCGGGGCGTCCTCGGGCAAGGCAAAGGAAAGCTGTGTGTTTTCCTGCGGCAGGGCTTTCACATCAAGGGCTGCTGTCAGCTCATGCTGCCCGATCAGGTCGTTCAGCGCATTTGCTACCGCACGCCACGGCAGCAGCGTTTCGGCGCTGCGGGTCAGGTACGCGCCCTGCCAGACAAGCAGCCCGTCCTCCTGCCTGTGGAACCCCACGCGGGTGTCACCGTCCAGCAGAAGTTCGGTAAAGATATCCTTGTAGCTGTCGCGCACAAAGCGCAGCCGATCAATCGACAGCGGCGACTTTTGGTAAAAGGCAAGGTAATCTGCGTTGGCGGCGCGGGAGGAGGTTTCGGTTTTCAACAGCTGCGGCAAAAGCTCTGCGGGAAATTCGGGCAAAGAAAAAGCGGAGGGCGATGGCTCGCTCTCCGCTAGCGGGGCAGATTCGGTCAGATTTCGTACAGCATCGGCAGGACAGCTTCCTCCGCCTGCTGTTTCAGGCTGTTGCACAGCTGCGTCCAGCCCAGCGGGTTCGTCTTGCGGTTGGGCATCGGCGTTTTCCGCATCAGTTCGCGCAGGGTCTTGTCCACCATTTGCTGCGCGTCCTGCCCCATCTTGCGGCAGCTCGGCAGCAGCGTGCCCTCCAGCATCATGCGGTCGCACAGGATCGGCTCGTTCCGTTCGAGATATTCCAGCCGCATCCTGCCGTAGAGGTTCAATTTGACTTCCGGCGTGTTCGGCAGGCTCAGGTTGGGCACCAGAAATCCGTTGCAGTTCGTGTACATCATTGCGGGCAGCCTCCTTTCGGCTATCAGGGTTTTCTTTCGGTTCGCTTATAGTATGCATCGGTTCCGCTTGTTTTGCAACACTGTCGCGCGTGCGATTTTGCTGCAAGACCGCCCGCCCGATTTCCTGCAGCAGCGGTTCCGCCACGGTCTGCAGATACCCGCCCAGACACAGGCTGATGGGGTAGGTATCCAGCTGCGCGACCTGCTCAAATGCCGGGAAGTTTGCGCTTTCCACCGGCAGCCCCAACCGCAAGAACGCCATGTACACGGCGCTTTGCACGGCAAGGTCATGCATAAAGGCAAGCTGCTGGTCGGGCTTTGCCCAGGCAAGCGCGCTGCCCTGCACCGAGCGTTCTGTCACGCGGCGCACACGCTCGACCTGCTCGGCAGCGTTTTGGGTTGCCTGTTCAATCAGGAATACGCGCGGGTCGCCATCGGTCAGGATCTGCAAAACGGCTTTGCGGTTTTCCTGTGTGACCTCCCACGGCGCGGCGGTCTTTTCGCCCAGTAAAAGGGTGTCGGTCATCGAGAACAGTGGATTGACCACCGCTCTGCCCTCGTGTCGCTGCAAAACCAGAATACTTTTGCTGCCCCACATGACCTTGCGGTGTGCCTGTTCGTTCCAGTATGACATCGGCGCACAGGCGGTGGCGTCAGGGCGCTGGGCATGGATCAACAGCTGGTTCAGGTAGGTGGTGCGGTAATTGTGGGCAGCCGTAAACAGGAACCGCTGCCAGCGGTCCGACGATGCCGTGACCTGTACGGCTACCTTTTGCGCCAATTGGAAAATATCTTCTGTGTTGGGCATAGTCTTACCTTTCCGGTTCCTCCTGAACCTGTTCTTTTTGGCGTTGTGCTGTGAGCTCATGCAGCTCCGGCAGCAGGTGGCTTACATCTTGAAATCCCACTGAATCCACATACAAAGCTTGCTCTTTCCCGCCTTGTTCTATGACCACAATATCGCTGACGGAAAGTGAGTGCATACGACGGCTACACGGGCGACCGGGAGCGTTAAACTCCCGAAAGCACTTTTCCAAATCGTAATCTCGGGGCAGATTTGCAAGATACACGCTGCTGTAATCCGCTGCGCGGATACGCTCCTGGGCGTAACTGTAGCGCATAAACCGATAGTCGGTATCAGCAGTAATCTGGAAAATTTGCAGCTTATCCAGATTGTCCCCCGGCTGGGGGTGCTCAGGAGTAACGTAACAACCGGATTTAAAATTTGCGTCTGCATATTGCTGGATATGGCAACCGTGATTCCCCATATAGGCGTGGGTGCCGTCTATATGGCGCACGGTGCGCACCGCCTGCGTGCCGTCCGCGTAGTTTTCTATGACGCACTCCCCGTCCCGCACCCAAAACAGATGCTGACCGTCCCGATTCAGAAAGCGCGTATATAGCAGGTTGCCGCACAGTTCTTCCGCAAAGGGACAATCGGTAATGTGCCTATCGTTACCAACCAAAATCTTTGTATCTCCATTATGTTGGATGGCAAGGTGGGTTCTGACCCTGTCCACACCGACGGTTTCGACCAACTGTTTTGCCATTTCCAGAAGTCGGCTGTCGTCACGGTCCGCAAAGGGGCTGCGGTAATCGTCGCACAGGTAGTTGACGCCGCCGCGCACCTGCATCACGGGAAGGGCAGCGTTCGGGTCTTTTCGTTCGATGCCCACTTCCAAACGGACATAGGGCAGTTTGGTGCGCTCGTTGTAGGTAGGTTCGTTGTTGTAGGGCTGTTCGCGCAGCTGCAAATAGCGGCGTTTCAGGTCTGCCGTGCTGTCAAAGAACTCCCGCAGGGTCGGGGTTTCAAACCGTTCGGGAAACGCCAGCGCCATCGCATCGGGGATTAGGTAGTATCGGTAGCTTGCCATATCAGCGTTCCTCCCGTTCGTGTTCATGGGCGATTTGGCGGAAATAGCCTTCCAGAATTTTGAGGATTTGGTTTTCCATCTGCTGTTTGGTGCAGCCCACCGGGAAGAACCGCGCTATTTTGCTGACGCTGATGGTCCTGTCTCTTATACACATCTCCGAGCCCACGAGACTAAGGCGAATCTCG
>ENA-UAEG01000062-UAEG01000062.1-human-gut-metagenome-genome-assembly--contig:-NODE-62-length-42188-cov-8.252035_pt1 | contig 42188 bp, 35 predicted proteins | sample MGYA00244280_ERZ654275 | MGnify/ENA primary metagenome ERZ654275 (study PRJEB26926, sample SAMN06165092) | human gut metagenome | biome: ENVO:00009003; feature: ENVO:2100002; material: ENVO:00002003...
TTGCACCATAAGCAGCTAATGTAGAAGAAGATGTAACCATCTGATAAATACCGTGATCCGGATCCTTCAAAGAGCCTAACTGACCCTCTAATAAGATGTTCTTCCCATCCTTGATTGCCTGCCACAAATATGCAGATACATCACATACATATGGCTCTACCATGCTCTTATATTCCATCAATGTGTTATATACTTCATCTACTGTAAGTAATGGCTGATGATATAAATGCTCTAACAGGATATTCTTCTGTGCGATCACGCGCTCAATCTTATCCTTCAGTGCAGCCTCATCCATAAATAACTCCGATACCTGGAATCCGATCTTGGCATATTTATCTGAATAGAACGGAGCAATACCGGACTTAGTAGAACCAAATGACTTACCTGCAAGTCTTGCCTCTTCATATGTATCAAACAACACATGATATGGCATAACCATCTGTGCTCTGTCTGATACTAAGATCTTTGGTGCCGGAACTCCTTTCGAAGTCACTTCCTGAATCTCTTTGAATAACTTTGGAATATCCAAAGCAACACCATTACCAATAATACTTGTGGTGTGATCATAGAATACACCGGATGGCAATGTATGAAGTGCAAACTTACCATAATTGTTTACAATCGTGTGACCTGCATTGGCACCACCCTGAAAACGTACAATAATGTCTGCCTCTTTGCTTAACATATCGGTAATCTTACCTTTACCTTCGTCTCCCCAATTCGCTCCTACTACGGCTTTAACCATGTGAATAACCCTTCCTTTGACCAAATTATTATAAATGAGGACAATCGTCCTTTTACTTACCTAAAGTATAACGCACTCAATGCCATAAGTAAAATCAATATTTCTAATACATGCCATAAGCTACGCTTATATCCCATAAGTGTGGCTTATGGCTTTGTATCTCATCTTATGACATCGTCATTCGATGATGAGCAGTCGCCGAATACAAATTTTCGTGCAAGCACGAACTTGCACCCGGCTCGTTGTCTACACAAAAAAGAACAACTGCATTCTCATTTCACAAAAAAAGCAGTTGTCCTGATATAATTAAAGAAAGGTTATCGCAACTTATGCGACCTTAATATTTTTTTCGATGAATGTCTTGATCAATGTCTTCTCTTTCTCTGTTGTAATCGGATCTAATACAATTCTGCCATTCTCTTTTCCATATACACATGCATACAGATCCACGGCTCTTCCGGTCTGTTCTTTTGCATTATCTGCCTCTGTATAGATCAGATAACGCTGCCCATTCTCCGGATTCTCTACTACACTCAATCCAACATACACGATCTCCTGACCCTTTTCATTCACTAATTTAAATGTGTTATTTAACTCCATCATATCCTCCTACCTGCTATCCGCCTACATTGTGTCCTATCGATTTCCTGATCATGCCACTTTGCAAGACGTTGATAGCTTCTAATTACTGCTATTGGTCATCCCGGTTCGTTACCTTCAATAATTCCAAAAGTTTTGCCGCCGCAACCGACATTGTCGACCGCTGATCGATCATCAGGCACATATCCCGTTCCGGAATCTTCTTCTTAAACTCTAACCGGAACAACTCCCCACTGTCGATCTGCTTCTTAGCAAAATCTTCTACAACACACCCAATTCCCAGATTACGCATTGCAAACTGCACGATCATGTCACTTGTTGCAAGTTCGAATTCCGGTGTAACAGATACCTTTCTCTCTTCCAAATAGCTATCTACATATTTCCTTGTACTCGTATCACCTTCCAAGCAGATCAAAGGCAAAGCAGACAGTTCCTTATAGTCCAGCTTCTTTCCCTTCAAATAACGGAACTTTTCCCCCGCCACAAACACATCCTGAATCTTGCGAACGCATGTAATATCATACTTCGAATCAATATCTAAGGGTTTGGTCACTACCCCAAAATCAATTCTTCCCTGATTCAGGTGGTCAATGGTCTGTGGCGTAGGTGCATTCGTCACAGTAACTTTAATCTCAGGATACAGTTGATGAAAACGTTCCAGATATGGCAACAGATAGAATTGCAACGACATATCGCTCGCACCAATCCGTACCTCTCCATATTCCAAATTCATCATCTTCGCAAGCTGTGTCTCACCCGCCAAGATCGTCTCATAACCATTCCCGACATAAGAATACAATAAAGTTCCAGCTCGGGTTAAACTGACACCTTTCGCACGTCTGGTAAAAAGCTCAATCCCTAATCCCTGCTCGAGCTGTTTCACAGCTTGGGAGACGGCAGGTTGTGATATACAGAGCTTCTTGGCAGCACCAGTTATGCTAAGCTCGGTGGCTACATGATAGAAAATCTTATAGTATTCCAGATTGATATTCATATAATCTCTCCTTATATCTAATAGATTTCCCATAAGCAGATTATATACCATAAAATTTGATTTGTACATCCCTAAAATGCATTTTTTATTTCATTTTTTCATAAAAATCATGTTAATATGTATGCTTATTGCCTTATAATTATTCATAGTATTATGCTTTATTCTTATATTTATTAATTTCTCTGCCATAATCTTGACTTATACCTCACACTTATTTCCTCTCAAACAATCGAGTAGGCTAGCTCCTACTCGATGAACATTGGCCGTCATATAGAAATTTGTGCAAGCACAATTTCTGCATGACGGCTTATTGCACAAACAGGGCGCCATAGCTTTCCAGCTATGATGCCCCGTTATAATACGAATTCCTATCTTTAAAATAATTATTCTGTTATTTCTGTTAATACAAAGTCAGATAATGTAATGACTGCAGCTTCTGTTGGTGTATATGTTGTTTTACCTTCAGAAGTGTATGTATCAATTACTCCCATATTTACATTCATCTGGATTGCGTTACAAGTATCCTTATTAGTCAAATCTACCGTATAATTAACAACCTTTTCAACACCCGCTTCTAACTCCAATGACTCTCCACCGTACCATGTATAATCTGTCGGATCCTGAAATACATACTTGATGGTGCGGTTTGTTGAAGAAGTAACCTTAAATGTAAAATGGTACTTCTTTCCTGCCTCCAATTTTAACGGCTCCTGTGTCAGTTTTACATTCCACTCCTCTGTTCCAGGGTTATTTACAGTATAGGTTATTTTCCCGTCGGCTACACTGATACTTCCCAGTTCTTCTGAAAGAATATATGGATCCCAGCTTGTTGTTCCATCAGCAAAATTACCATTTGCAATGATATTAGTTGTCTCTGTACCTGCAGATGTTTTCTCAACTAAAGAGATATTAGAAAGTGTAACTGTATGCTCCTCTGTAATCTGTGCACCCTCTTCTTCACCGATTTTACCTAATGAGAAGCTGAGTACTGCATATTTATCATTCTCTGGCATAGTAAATTCTACTTTTACATGCTGAGACTCTGAAGTCAAATCCACATCCGCTTCCTTATATGCAGCCCAATCTCCATCATTTTTCTGAACGGCATAATGCATCTTACGATTCATACTAGACTGCACATCATATGACAATACATAGGTTTTACCTGCCTGAAGTGGTATATCATTCTGCTTAAGCTGTACGTGCCAGTCCTTGGTGCCTGTGTTCTTGATTGTATAGGTAATTGCTCCATTTGCAATTGCACTGGAAGCATTTGCAACCAAATCATTACTCCCGTTTGCAATGGTTTCAACCCATGCAGAATCTTTACCAACACCTTTGGCAAAATCTGCTTCCTGAACCAGATTCGTTCCTGCCGGAATATCTGGGAACACATCCTCCGGCTCTTCAATCTTCTCCAGAGAAATATCATCAATACAGATTCTGTGCTGGGTCGTAATCTGTTTATCAACATTACCCATCGCAATATTGAAAATAGAACCTGTATCTGTGTCACATTTCATCTTGAAGTTCACACTAATGGTCTGGTATTCTCCGTTCACGTCAACCGTATCCTGTACATAAGGAGTCCAGTCTTCCTTATCTGCTTCGGTCTTGTGCACCGCACCGTTTCTCTGAATTGCATAAGAAACCTGTCTGCCACCGGCAAGATCTGTCTTAATCTTAAACTTCAGATTGTACCACTGTCCCTTCTCCAATACCACATCTGACTGCTTTAACTGAATATGCCAAGCCTGGTCTCCGGTATCCTTGATTGTAATATCAAATGCATTATTTTCTTTCTGACTGTCTACAACATAAGTCACATTACTTGGCGTATCGGCATATACTTCATAGCCTGCAAGCCCTGCATTAAAGGAACCATTCTTAATCAAGGTATCCTCTACCAAACGAATGTTGTCTAATAATACGGTACCATTAACACCAAGTGCGAATTCGATATCGTCGATTGACTCAATATTTGCCTCTGCACCAATTGTAAGCTTCAGTGTATAGCTCTGACTCTTCTTGCCAATTTTAAATGTATCTGTAGCGCCTGCCACCTTAACAGTAATATCTTTTGTCTCCTCAGCATTCTCTGTATCCAGGCATGCATCAAAGCTTAACGCATATTTACCCGGTGTCAGCGGAAGCTGAGTCTGCTTCAACACAACCTCATTTGCAGCTTCGCAGCCCGTTGTTGTAATCTTAAATCTTCTGTTGTCCGAGACTCCTGTAACCCCGTAGTTCGCCTTGCTGCCTGCATCTATAATATCCCAATACTGCAGGTTCTTCTTTCCAGCTTCTGTCCCCTCCTGGAACTTTCCATTGTATACATAGTTTCCATCTGTCAATACCTTCTTGCTGTCATCGATTACCACATCGCCAATTCTTGTGAAATTCACATTGGTGATAAATACATCAGAAATCGGGTCTGTATTACCAAGGTTAAACTCTAAACGTGCATTGGCATCGTCATGGTCTGTCACCTCAAATGTATATGTATATGTCTGTTTGGTTTTTGTAAGTGCTACTTCTGTATCATTCAAATATCTTGCGTAATTGTAATCCGGAGCGGAAACATCCACAATCATCTTTCTGTCACTTGCCGCATATGCATCAAAGCTTATCTGATATTTACCGCCTTTCTTTACCGGAATATTTGCCTGTACAAACTGAACGGCATAGCTTTCTGTACCGGCTGCTGTGGTCTTAATCTGTACAGCCTTGGCACCTTCACCGAACGCAGGGGCCTCTACGATAGCAGCCGTTGCCTCGCCACCCTTATCAGTCATAAACTGCCATTTAGAACCATTTTCGCCTGACAGGTTATCTTCTTTAGAAAAATCATTATTCGTTAAGTGGTTCTCTCCTTTTGCCGGCTCTACAACCTCCGGCTTTACCGGCTTTTCTACTTTGGCCTCTTTTTCCGCGTAGTATTCCGGTGACTTCTGATATGCCTTTACATAGTCTACAGTAAATGCCTGGTCATCATAAGTTGTTGTTTTATCCGGATAACCAACCCACGAGCCGCCGATTGCCAAATTCAAAATCATATAAAACGGCTGGTCAAATGGTGCCGGATAGGCAACGGTCCCCTGTCCTTCTGTTGTAGAATACCAATCCTTTGCTTCATGGTACTTGATACCATCTACATACCATACAATCTTGCCCGGCTCCCACTCTACCGCATAGGTATGATACTCACTGGAGAAATCTCCCTCTGTTATCACCTTTGTTCCCTGTGCCTGACCGTGAGGGTTACCATAGTGAATGGTTCCATAGGCTTTCTTGGTATTATCACCCATAACCTCCATAATATCTATCTCACCACATCTTGGCCACTGTCCGTACAGATTCTCGTTGGTAGGCATCATCCAAAATGCAGGAAGATATCCTTTTCCTGTTGGAACCTTTACTCTTGTCTCAAATAAACCATAGGTAAAATCATGCTTGCCCCGTGTGTTGATACGTCCGGAAGTATATGTGGCATTTTCTCCATCACCTGTTTTAATCGGCTTAATTACCAGATTGCCATCCTCTAGATAAATATTTTTTTGGCTGTCTACATATTCCTGAAGCTCCGCATTTACCCATCCCGGCTCATGGGTTTCCACATTCCAGTCAGCCTTGTTTAATTCTGTTCCCTCAAATTCATCAGACCACATTAATTTGTATCCTTCATAGGAGAGATCTGGCTTCTCTTCCGGCTTCTCTTCCGGCTTCTTGTCTTCTGTTGTCGTCTTGTCTTCCGTTGTTGTCTTATCTTCTGTTGTTGTCTTATCTTCTGTTGTTGTCTTATCTTCTGTTGTCGTCTTATCTTCTGTTGTCTGTGGCTTATCCTCTACTGTCACTTTACAGGTAGCTTTCTTTCCACTTCCATCTGTTGCCTTAACTGTAATTGTTGCTGTTCCTTTTTTCACACAGGTGATATCACCTTTGCTGCTTACTGTTGCTACCGCCTTATCACTGGTACTATACTTAAGTTTTTTTACACTCGGTTTGCTTGGTGATAAAGTTGCTTTTAACTTAACTGTATCCCCTGCATAAGCCGTTACCTTTGTCTGGTCAAGTTTAACCTTTGTTACCGGTGTACCTACAATTACCTTCAAGGTTGCTTTCTTATTCTTATTAGCAACACTCTTAACAGTAATCTTTGCCGTACCCTTTTTCACTGCCTTGATTTTTCCACTCTTGCTTACGGTTGCAACCTTCTTATTAGAAGAAGAAAATGTTACCTTCTTGCTAATCTTACCATTTACGGTCACCTTTGTTTTAAGTTTGAAAGATTTCTTAGGCTTAATTACCAATGTTTTTGTATCAAGATTATTGATAGTTACCGACTTTACTGTCGCTTTCTTTTTTGCAGCCGATGTTGTTACCGGTGCCATACCGACAACCATCACGCCTGCCATTAAAAATGCCGTTGCTTTTTTAATAATTTTTTTCATATAATTTCCTTTCTAATCTTTATAGATTTATTCTCCCTTAGTCCAAATAGAAATGAGATTCTCTCTAATCGAATCATAATGTTTATCAATTAAGCCAAAATCCATTTCCTTATAATTCCAGACAGCGCAGCCAATATGATTCTCACGAAATACTGTATTCACATCCTTGAACCATCTTAATGTATCAATTAACGGAGCTTGATCAATAACACCAAATTCCCCACAATATAAACCTACACCTGCATTTGCCGCTGCTTGAACTGCTTCCTGGACCATTTCTCGTATAAATTCTTTTCCCATTGTATTCGAATGCGCCTTAATCACTACTTCTCCTTGATATCCCAACACTTCGGATTCTTTACGATAATCCTGCATCTGTCCCGGATATTCAATTGTCTTATTTTTATCCATCTTTTCTACCCAATGTGCCTTCTGATGAGTAAATAACAGCGGTTCGTAAAAATGAAACGTAAATATCGTGTTAGAATCCATTGGTACTTCCAATAACTTCAATGTCTTAACACTGTTCCACTGAATACCACCATATATGACCGGCGTATCATTTGTAATCTGGCGAATCGCTGTCACTGTCTTTCTAATCAAATTATTCCACGCCTGTGCATTCTCTTTTTCGACCACTTCATTCAATAATTCAAATGCAACGTTATCATAGTGTCCAAAATGCTCTGCAATCTGTATCCATAAGTTTAAGAAACGTTGCTGCAAAGATTCATTTGAAAATAAGTTATTCTTTTCATTGTTTCCTGCATCATTAAAATCGTATCCATATGCTTTATGCAGATCCAACACTACATTCAGTTCATAAAGTTTACTCCATTCCAGAACTCCCTTGATCACAGCATATCCTTCTTCAAGAGTATTGCCCTCTTCATCTTCAAGCACTTCATAATCAATAGGAAGACGAACATGATCAAATCCCCATTGTGCAATCTGTCTCAGATCACTTTCCTGTATAAATGTCACATAATGTTTCATTGAATGTTCACACTGCGATAAATATCCTCCCAGATTAATGCCACATTCTAATTTCATTCTTCCTCCTTTCTGGTCTTAAGACCCTCCACTTTATTGTAATAATAGTTATACCATGTTATTTTAATCCATTATATCTTTTTCTTGCGCAATATATCGTTTTCATGCTATAATCAAACAAGTCATTTTTACCAAAAAAATAATATAAATTTCATCAATCACACCAAGGAGATTTTACTATGTCGCTTCATAAGGAACTTGTCTACAAAGAATTTGTACAAAGAGAAAATGATATCTTGCGGGCCCCTTACAACCCAGAATTAGAATTTTATGATGCTATCAAATCCGGAAATCTAAAAAAGGTCCGAGAACTATGTCTCGAACCTTTGATGGATAAAGCAGGGCTTGGAACCCTTTCTCTGAATCCTCTACAGAATATGAAATTTCATTTTGTTATTACAACTGCTCTCGTAGCCCGTTATTGTATTGAAGGCGGCATGGAGTTATCTGCCGCTTATAGTCTTAGCGACTTCTATATTCAAAAAGCAGATGCCTGTAAAACTATAAAAGAAATCTCAGATCTGCATCCAGTTATGTGTGAAGACTATACCAAACGCATACGTTCCCTTCGCAAGAAGAAAATCTGTTCAAAACAGATTGCTGAATGCCTGGATTATATTTACGATCATTTGCATACCCGAATTACCATAGATACATTAGCTGCTCACGTCCACTTAAGTCCTGCGTATCTTTCTAAATTATTCAAAAAAGAAACCGGTAGCACAATCAGCAGTTACATTCTATCTACCAAGATTGAAACAGCTCAGAATATGCTAACTTACTCCAACTACAGTATCTCACAGATTGCTTCTACCCTAGCCTTTCCAAGCCAAAGCTATTTCACTGAAAATTTCCGTAAGCAAACCGGTACTACACCCAGTCAATATCGCTCCAATACGCTCCGGTCTACCATACTTGGCAAACACAAATTATAATCGTTCAAATACTTCGCCGATTCTTTCCTGTATCAACAGTTCCGCATGTACATCCTTTGCTGTACGATCCATATTGATCACAACCAAATGTCTTCCGCGGAAATAGTCAATAAAGCCTGCTGCCGGATAGACTGCAAGAGAAGTACCACCTATGATCAATACCTCTGCATCCCGAATATACTGTACTGCCTTTTGCATTGTCTCATAATCCAATCCTTCTTCATACAATACAACATCCGGTTTTACAATCGCTCCACACGCTTCGCATCGTGGCACCCCCTTCGATTCTACAATATATTCTACCGGATAAAATTTGCCACACTGTTCACAATAATTCCGATGAACACTTCCATGCAGTTCCAATACCTCTTTACTGCCCGCCGCATAATGAAGCCCATCAATATTCTGCGTTATCACAGCCTTTACTTTTCCATCCTGCTCCAACTGTGCCAGTTTCTTATGTGCTGCATTCGGCTTTGCATCTAACGCAATCATTTTGTTCTTGTAAAACTCAAAAAACTCTTCCGTATGCTGCCGGAAAAAACTGTGACTTACCATTACTTCCGGTGGATATTTGTATTTCTGGTTATATAATCCATCCACGCTTCGGAAGTCCGGAATCCCGCTTTCCGTCGATACTCCTGCTCCACCAAAAAACACAATATTATTACTGTCTGCAACAATCTGTTTCAGTTGCTCCACTTTTTTCTGTGATTCAGCCGTCACAAGCACTCACCTCCATGATATGTCAATGATATGCATCATCCTCTACATGTTACTGCAATGTTCCAAATCCAGCCTCAAATACTTTGACGATCTGGTCTAATGCCTCCTGTTCATCCGATCCTTCACAAACAATCTCAATCTCGTCTCCCTGACTGATTCTGGCCGCTAACACCCCTAATACACTTTTTGCATTTGCGGTTTGATACCCCTTTTTAATCTGAATCTTCGATTCATACTTCAGGCACAATTCACACAATTGTCCTGCCGGTCGAAGATGCAATCCAGAAGGCTCGGTAACCACAACTTTTTGTGCCACCATACCAATCCCTCCTCTTAAAGCCTATTGCACTTGTGTAATCTCCAATTCGGCTTCTATATTATCTAATATTTCGATACCTTTTATTTCTTTAAAATTCACACTAAACTTATATGTTCCAACATCATAACCGGACACATCTATGCTCGGGATCAGATTCGTAACCTTAAGGTTATCCAAATTTTCCCGTAATCCCCTTACTTTCAATATATAGCTGATATTATCCTTAAACTCATAATTCAGCTCACCGGATTTGCCAACAATATTAATCTCGTCACCACTGATCACCAGTGTCTTTTCTTCAATCTCTTCGATTGCAACCTTCACCATGACTTCCTGTGTATCTTCTGCCAAAGTAATGCCACTTGGCAGATAATCCGCTAATGTGATCGGTGTTTCCAGATCCTTTGAACAGTCCGTGACATCAATATCATCGATGACAACCTCATCTACTTTGGCCAGATCTGCCGCCTCACCGACAACCAGTATACTTGTCGGCTGATAATTGATACTTGCAACCGCATATCCCTTCTTCGGCTCACCCTGTGTCTTAACACGTACCGTCAGCTCTTTTGTCTTAAGGACTTCTACTGACACTTCTACTTCTTTTACATCATAATCAAATTTGGAAGAATCAATTTCATTACCATTCTTATCCAAAAAAACCGGAGCTGCATAAGCTGACAAACTCTCACTTGCTCCATTCACGTCAACATCTACCACTACTTCCTCAATCGTATTAACAACGCTCTCCGCTCCTTCTACCGTAATCAGATTTGGAGATGCCGTCTTATTACGGATTGCATACCCATCTGCAACCTCTGAACTTGTACGTACCGTAATTGGAAGCTGTTTCTGTAATTTTTCTTCCACTGCGATATTCACCGCATTATTCGTATATGAGATCGTAAGTTCCTTATCTATCCGGCTGCTAACTGCCGAAACATTCACTGCAACTGCATTCGTGATCGACATCTTTGACAGATCTGCAACTGCCTTGAAGTCTTCATTTGTCAGTTTCTCAACAATGCTTCGCCGGCCTTTTACAATAATATCAATCACTGTGCCTTCCGGAACTTCATATACTTTATTCTTTTCTGTAATGGCATCGCCATTTATAAATTCGATCTCTATGCCTGATATCTGCTTTGTCGTAGTATAATCATCTACATTTGCAACAATCACCCATATTACAATTGCAATTATCAAAGATAATACTTTCAGTCCAAAATGATCAAGAATTCGATTTTTCATGTTTACCAAGACCTTTCCACCATTTCATTTTTTTGGTAATCGGCTCATTTTTACTTAATTCTTCTATCTTAGCAGGAAAATTATCCCGTGTTAATCCCCGATAAAGCATTCCGTTATATGCCAGAGAAACTCCACCTGTCTCTTCTGAAACAATCACCGTAATACTATCCGAAACTTCACTTACACCAATTCCTGCACGATGTCTGGTTCCTAATGACTTATTGATATCCAAATTATCCGACAGCGGCAGATAGCAGGTTGCACTCACAATACGGTTATCCCTGATCAATACTGCTCCATCATGTAGCGGTGTATTATGCTCAAATATATTAATCAATAACTGGCTCGTAACTTCCGCATCAATCGCGATACCGGTTCTCTCATAATCACCGAGTTTCACATCCTGTTCTATTACGATCAATGCACCTGTCTTCACCTCAGCCATTGCAAAGACCGCCTTTGCGATCTCATTCAGCACTTTACGGTCTATCATCCTTCCGGACTTTGTATCATCTGTCGAAAACAAAGAAAATATAAAATTCTTACGTCCAAGCTGCTCTAATGCCCTTCGGAATTCCGGCTGGAAAATAATGATCACCGCAATCACGCCCACACTGATCGTATTTTTGAAAATCCACAATATTGTATTAAATTGAAATAACATCGCAATTCCCGTAAACAGTAAGAGCACCAAAATGCCTTTGATCAGTGTCCACGCACGGGTTTTCTTAAACCAGTCCATAATATAGTAGATCAGAATCGCTATGATCACGATCTCTATCACATCCGTTACTGTAATTCTCGGAATATAGAACCAGTCAAAATATGTTTTAAAATATGTCACTAATTGTTTCAACAGTTACCATCTCCATCTAATTATGAGTTTTGGAATTAATATGTTTCACATTCTTATTCGATTCCGCAACCGACAACTTCGGAACCGCCTTTACATAATAGTAATAATCGTCATCTTCGAACTGCAGGATCTCGGTTCTCTGATAATCCACAATTCCCTTCCAGAACTGAAGCAATGCTGCAATCAATACGCCCACAACACTTTCAATCAAAATAGATCCGATCGATACTTCTATTGATAGTGTAACACTTCCAATCAAAAATAACACAATATTCAAAAATCCTGCCACCAGAAATGATACCATCCATGCATGTTCAAACGATGAACGATAGATCAGATATGCCACAAGGATCACAACTGCAAATATACCAATTGTTAAGATCATCTCTTTATTCTGAATCAGTTCTGTCAATACATACTGAAACCCCTGAACCGCTTCATCTTCTTCCGTTGTCGCTGCTAATACTTTCACAAGATCCGCAACTGCCCCACTATAATAATACAACAATATGCCAAATGCCGCCGGCACAATCGCTGCCGGTCCGATCAAAAATCCGATTACAATCGGAACCGCATATATCAGATGACACGCATAAAAGATCGGAATCAATAATGCAATGATTCCTGTCTTCGGCAAAAAACGCATATATCCACAATAAAAGATCATGATAACTGCAAAGCTTAACAACGCAACATCCATCGTAACCTTAAACGAATGCAATACGATGAAAATGGCAGATATTCCTGCAATAATCTCCAATGGCAAAAATGCACATACAACAGCAATCAGTAATAGCAAAAATGGTTTGCCTAATACGGACAGATATCCTAGTTGCGAATTCAGGGAATAAAATATAATAAACGCAAGAATCCCCTTCCCGATTGGAGTAAAGATATAGTCATAACGGCTTACAAAAGCCTTGATATTATCTCTAAAAGTCAATAAAGTCGTCATCAACTACCACTCCTCCTTTCGCCTTCATAACCTCTTTTTCTGCTTCTTCCTGTAATTTCTTTAAATTATGATTATATATAATTATATTCGATCTGCCATTCTCATATTTCCTTGCATATATAATACGTGCGATCAACCAATATGCGAAGATCCAGATTCCATAAAGAATCAAGATCCCAATGATGAGTTTTTTATAATCATATTTGAATATATTCTTCAATATATCATCAAGGCGATACAAAACCGTCAATCCCGCAATCAAAACAAATACAATAGAGGCATAAACAACTGCCTTCAATGCATTTAACCGCACATAATCCGACTTGTAAAAACAATGCATCGGTATTTCTGTCTTGCCATCGTGTTTCTCATAAATTGCAATCTGACTCATTAACTTGACATTTTCTTCCCGAACCATTGTCAGCCTCCCAATCTTTTACACAAACAACTCTTTCCCTATTGTTTTTTAAAACCTACCTCAAAATATTCTATTATATTTACCTCTAAAAAGCAATAGATTTTACAGATAATCCATATATGCCGCCGTCTTCTCCATTATATCTTTCATGATTTCCAGATCTTTCTCTACATTTCCCGTTTCCATAGAATGATTCGCATTCTTCGTCAGATACAGGGACAATCCCCTTTTCTCACATTCTGCCTGAATCTTATCCGTCTCCGCCCACGGATCAGCGGTTCCATGAAATACAATCCCCTCTTGTCCGATTGCATCAAAGGATTCTGCAACCGGTGTATAATATATCTGTCTTGCATTTATGTTATATTGCTTCGCATAAGCAGCCGCGACCGCAGTTCCCACGCTTTTGGAAATAAACAAAACTTCATTATATGTATTAAATTCAACTGCCGTTAATTGTTCCGTTGCATATTGTAATGCTTTGCGAAACGCCTCTATCATCTTGTCCGGATCACCTTTCACTCCGGATGGCAATTCCCCATACTTGATCTCTATAATCTCATATCCCCGTTCTCTGGCAAGTTTCTTACTATAATATAATAATGGCTTATCTGTGTGATATCCGATTCCCGGAAATAATACGGCTACTTTCTTTTCATCCAGACATTGAGTGATCAATCGCTGTAGATTTGCAACCGCAAACTTCTTTTCCATCGCATGCTTTTTCTCTTGTTCCGTCAATATATCATTCACTGCATAGCAGGCATCAAACTGACCACTCCGTCTACACTGTTCTACACCTTCTCCAAAACAGCCTGCAACTGCAATCACTTGTTTTCCGTATTTCTTAGCAAGCTGTGCAACTCCTGCAGGGGTCTTTCCCATCAAAGTCTGTCCATCTAAGCGTCCTTCTCCCGTAATTACAATATCTGCCTTCGCAATTGCCTGTTCTAATCCAATCTCCTCCAACACAATATCAATTCCCGGTCGTAAGCCGGCATTTAAAAACATTAAAAATGCATATCCTAATCCTCCTGCTGCCCCCACACCTGGCGTATTTCGTGTTCCGTTTGGACGGATTGATCCCATATCACACATCGCAATATGCTCCACCAGATCAGCAAACCGCTTCATAGCTGCATCCATCGTATCTACCATATCTGCATCCGCTCCCTTTTGCGGACCATATACAACACTACATCCTATTTCCCCCACCAACGGATTGTCCACATCACACGCAATCTGAAATGTGCATTGAGAAAGTTGTAACATCACATTCTCAAATCCGATATCCGCAATCTTCGATAACCCTTCTGCACCATAAGCGACCTCATTTCCCGCCTGATCGTAGAAATGATATCCCAATGCCTGTAACATACCGACGCCTGCATCATTGGTCGCACTTCCTCCAATCCCAATAATGAATCTTCTGCATCCCTGCCTGATCGCATCCCGGATCAATTCTCCGACTCCATATGTTGTTGTATGCATAGGATTGCGTCTTTCGTCCGGCACAAGCGGAAGTCCCGCTGCCGCTGCCATCTCAATCACCGCCGTTTGTCCACTCTCCCCATCATACCATATATAAGAGGCTTCCATCCGTTCTCCTAACGGTCCTGTCACCGTACAGGTACGCTCCGTTACGTTCTTCTGATACGTCAATGCCTCCACGGTTCCCTCTCCGCCATCCGCAACCGGATAGACCGCTACCTTCCAATCTGAATGTATCTTATGTATACCTGCTCTCACTGCATTGCCCGCTTCAAGAGAAGTCATGCTCCCCTTAAAAGAATCCACTGCTACAACAATTTTTTTCATGTTAAATTCTTCCTCTTTTTATGCTTAATAAATTGTTTTCTGACATAATATTATTCTTTTTATGTACGTTTCTATTTTATCATACCCTCCCGTAATGTGCTATATTTTCCTGAATAGCACCACTTTCATGCTGCCATTTCTTCAACTATTATAATCTCCTATCCTCCAAGCATAACAATACCCCTAACGCAGCAATCCATCTACATTAGGGGTATGTTATACCATCTTCTCCAATGCGGCATCCGCTATGTTCACACAACCGTTACCCATATGGTCAACCGCATGAGGAATTTTATTATACGAAACAATATTTGATTATTCTTCAAACGGAATTACCGCTCCATCGTAAGTCTTATTGATAAAATCTTTGATTTCATCTGACTTTAATACATCCACTAACGCTTTCACACCCTCGTTATCTTCATTTCCTTCTTTTACTACGATAACATTTACATAGGTTTTAGCTGCTTCCGAATCTGACTTCTCATAAGCAAGAGAGTCCTTTGCAACAGAGAAACCTGCCTGTAATGCATAGTTACCATTCAATACCACATACGCAACCTCTCCTGCAACTCTGGCTACCTGTTCTGCTGCTAACTCCTCAATCTTGATGTTATGAGGATTCTCTGCAATATCATTCACTGTTGCTTCCAATCCCGCACCATCCTTTAACGTAATGATTCCGTTATCCTGTAATAACAACAACGCTCTTGCCTCGTTTGTAGTATCATTTGGTACTGCAATCGTATCACCGTCTGCAATATCATCTAAGCTCTTCTTTGTTCCCGGATAGATACCGAACGGCTCATAGTGAATCTTACCAACCTGTACTAAATGTGTACCTTTTTCTTCATTAAAGCTGTCAAGATATGGTACATGTTGGAAATAATTTGCATCAATCTCGCCACCTTCTACGACTTCATTTGGTAATACATAATCATCATACTCGGTTACTTCAAGATCCCATCCCTCTTTTGCAAGAATCGGTTTTGCTGCTGCAAGAATCTCTGCGTGTGGTGTTGCGGATGCTGCTACCGTAATGGTTCCCTTTGATTCTACGTTTGCATCCTCTCCACTCTCAGAAGTTTCCTGTGTCGTCTGCACCGTTTCCGCGGTTGTGCTGTCGTCTGCACTGTTTCCGCATCCGGTTAATACTCCTAATGATAATACACTTACTAAAATACCTGCAAAAATTTTCTTTCTCATAATTCTTTCCTCCTGATTTTGATTTTTTATATGAAAGTAATACAACCTCTCTGCTTTCCCCTGCTCTCTTGTCATATCACTATCATTTACTTACTTTCTTCGATCAAAATGATCTGCTAATTTCATTCCTACTGTCTGAAAAATCTGAAATAAAATGATCAACAATAGCACCGTTACAATCATGATATCCGTCTGCCATCTGGTATATCCATAACGGATTGCAATGGCTCCAAGTCCACCACCACCAACGGTTCCTGCCATGGCAGAATAACCTAAGATCGTTCCTAAGCTGATGGTTGCTCCCACAATTAGTGAAGTTCTTGCCTCAACTAACATTACTTTCATTACAATGGTAAAATCGGAAGCACCCATTGACCTTGCTGCCTCAATCACTCCGGCATCCACTTCTTTCAATGAAGATTCTACCATTCTGGCAATGTATGGTGCCGCTGCGATCACAAGCGATACGATCATGGCTGTCGGTCCATAACTCTTGCCTACCAGAAATCTGGTAAATGGAATCAATACAACCAACAAGATAATGAACGGAATACTTCTTACCAGATTAGCAATAAAATCTAATATCTTATATATCACTGCATTTGGATGAATCCCATCCCGGTCTGTCACGGTTAATACAATTCCCATCGGAAGCCCTAATACATATCCAAGCAATGTAGATACCAGTGTCATGTAAAGTGTCTCTCCGATTCCTACTATGATCATATTTGTAACTTCACTACTCCACATCACCTGTCACCTCCTCAATCTCTAATCCGCAATCCGTCAGATACTGTTCTATATCTACCTGCAAATGCTTATCTTCCGGCAGTCCTAATATCATTTCTCCCTTGGCAACTCCGCCAACATTCTTCGTATCTGCACGAAGAATATTCACCGGAGTTTCAAATTTCAGAATCATATTGGCAATCACCGGTTCAAATGCGGAATTATCCGAAAAGACAATCCGTATCTTACGGTTACTCTTTAACTGCCCGACTAGCGCATCCTGTTTTCTGTCTGCTTCCGTATCCGGGCGATCCCTTAATATCAGTTCCTTGGCTGCTTTTGATTTCGGATGATTAAAGATATCCGTCACAGATCCATCTTCCACCAACGCACCCCGTTCAATGATTGCAACCCGGTTACAGATTTCCCGGATCACTGACATCTGATGTGTAATAATCACAATCGTAATTCCGAACTGCTCATTGATCTGCTTCAATAATGCTAATATCGATGCAGTCGTCTGCGGATCTAGTGCACTCGTTGCCTCATCACAAAGCAGGATCTTTGGATTGACTGCCAACGCCCTTGCAATTGCCACCCTCTGTTTCTGTCCACCGGACAACTGTGCCGGATACGCTTTCTCCTTTTCCTCCAAGCCAACCGTTTTCAGAAGCTCTCTCGCTTTTGTTCTTGCCTCTTTCTTCTTCACTCCCTGAATCTGCAACGGGAAACAGATGTTATCCAATACACTCTTTTGCATCAACAGATTAAAATGCTGAAAGATCATCGCAATATCACTTCTCTGTTCCCGAAGTTCCTTCTCATTCAGGCTTCCCAGGTCTTTTCCCTCAATCAGAACCTCGCCCTCTGTTGGCCGCTCTAAGTAATTCAGACATCGTACCAGTGTGCTCTTACCTGCACCGGACATCCCGATAATACCGTAGATATCACCCAATTCAATATTTAAGTTAATATCCTGCAACGCATGAACCGTAATTCCCTTTTGTTCAAATGTCTTAGACAGATGCTTTACTTCAATCTCTACCATATATCTCTTCCTTCCTCTCCAGCCATTCGCATAACAAAGAGTCGCTTGCGACTCTTTTGCGCCCATGCGGAATTGCGAAGCAATTATCTTCTTCTCCGCAAGGTGCGCATCCTTAGCGGAGCGTTTTTTGCTTTATAGGACGAACTTTCCTATAAAGTAAAAATAAGAACCATCGCGAAGATGGTTCTTACTGATTCTTAATGTTATATTCTATACTCAATCAGGCCGAAGCATCTAACGCACATTCTCTATTATTCCATTTCACACAGCAATCCATACCGCAGCACATACCCATAGCACTGCCCATCATATTGCATGTCATCATTGTGTTGTTCATAGAAAATGTTGTTCTCATATCTTCGGTTCTCCTTTCTGTAATCTTATGTCACCCGTTCGAACTTATCGTTCCCTTTGACATTGCCTATTATAGCAAACCATCACAGAAAGTGTTAATACTTAAAACCTTGCGTTTGCCATAGTCTTATTCTATGGCAAAATACTCTTATTTCTCTTTTTCATTCATCCTTTCCAACAGCTTATAATTGTTTTAAATATCCCGGCTCTAAACATTCCAATACTTTTTCCTTCGGCAGCGGTTTTGAATAATAGTAGCCCTGTATATAATCCGCACCCATCTCCGTAATGAGCTGTGCCATAGTAAGGTCTTCAATTCCCTCCGTCACTACATCCAGATGTATCTTCTTAAACATGGCAATAATATTCTCTAAGATTACCTTGGAAGTCTCATTCTTCATCGCCGCCCATACCAGATATTTATCGATCTTTACAATAGAAAACGGCAGATCTACCAGATAATTGATATTGGAATAACCAGAACCATAATCATCTAAAGAAAAGGACAATCCCGCTGCCTTCATCTTCTTCATATTCTGAATCAGTCGTTCCTCCGAATATGCCGCCGCACTTTCCGTAATCTCTAAATTGATCATCGCCGGATCAATCTCATACTTCCGAAGAATCTGTAAGATATCCTCTCCGATATGCTCCTGCATGCACTGCACAACAGACAGATTCACTTCGATAAATGCAATCCCCTTCTCCTTCAACCGGCACTCTTTATAGAACTTACACACTTCTTCCAATACCAGTAACCCAATCTTAAGGATCGTTCCATTCTTCTCTGCAATCCGGATAAATTCCTCCGGTGACACATAGCCATATCCCGGCACCTGTAATCTTGCCAATGCTTCCATGGAATGAAATCTTCGCTGCTTTGTATCATAAATTGGCTGATAATGTACCTCAAAAGTATCCTGTTCAATCGAATTGATGATTGCCTGCTCAATGGCTGCATGGCGGGATATCTCCGTTGCACTGTTCTCTGTAATCTCAATAAACTGCCCTTTTCCCACCTTCTTTGCCTGTTCTACACTGTATTCAATCGCATCCTCCAGACTCTCTTCCGAATGATGAATCGAATGCACCAGACAAATGCATGCTCCTAATTCCGTATCGCTATCATTGAGATGCCATTTCCGGTGCAAGATACCCCGAATGGTTTCTAATTCTTTTGATCCTTCTGTCGTCTCTTTCAATACAACTGCAAATTTATCTCCTCCAAACCGATAGACTGCCGAGGTTGAATATTGTTTCTGTAACGCTTCCACCAACATCCGCATCAATTCATTGCCACCGGCGATACCATATACCTCATTAACAATCTTGAAATTATCCAAAGCCAGAACAAAAATCTGTTCCGGGAAATTCTTTTTCTTATACTTCTTGATATGATGCGAAAAAGCCTGTCGGTTCAATGCTCCAGTCGTAACATCAATGTACATGATCGAATTCTCATTCGTCAGATACATAATAAAAACAGTAAGTGCTGTTCCGATTCCTGACAGCATATAATCAGGAATAAAAAACTGAACAATTGTTGGCAGTAATGTTACCATGATCATAATAATTCCCAACACAGCTTGTGTCCATCGTATTACCTTATGTGCCCAAATCGCATAAACAGTCGTACAGATTGCATACAATCCTGCATTGACATACAACCAGCTATGCAATATTCCATGATGATATCCCGTTGCATCAAAATAGAAAAATAAGTGTGTGACCGGACTAGACGCTACTAAAAGTGCCGCTATCACAGCCGGAAGTGCTGCCAGGATCAGAAAATACCTTTTTCCTTCCCTAATCTGCTGCACCTTCATATAAATGTACAACATAACCATCATTGGTATCATACATTGTACCATCAAAAATATGCAGTTCAATCCGTAATTCAGCCATATTGGAACTTCTTTATAATAGCTATCTGTATAGCAGGTGATGACATCCAAACAAATATTCACAAAACAGACATCCATAAATATCTGATACATTTTGGACTGAAAATCAACCAACCGTTTTCTTACCCTCGATATAATCAGCAATAACATCAAAAATATGATCGTACATATCTCATAATCCACATTATAGTTCACTATATTGCCCTCCCTGCCCCATCATCAGACAATATCTTTGTTATGATATCGTTTCTTCTCTACATACATCTTCTTATCTGCATCCCGCAATATATTTTCAAACGGTTCCTTTGCATTATAGCGATATGCCATTCCAACAGAAACACTAACCTTCTTAAGATCCATATACATCTTAAGACGTTCTATCAACTGCTCTACCTCGTCCTTATTAATATCCAACAATACAATAATAAACTCATCGCCGCCAACACGATATACCTGCTTCTCCCCAAAACAAGACATCATCCCCTCTGCCGCATCACACAGATATCTGTCACCTGCCTCATGTCCTTTGGTATCATTAATCCTTTTTAAACCATTGAGATCACACATAATAATCGCAATCGGGCTTCCCTTATCGAAATCTCCTTCATATGCCCAATGCAGCGCTTTCCGGTTATAGCACTTCGTCAACTGATCCTTTGTTGCATTCTCCTCTATCTGCTTAGTATAATTCCGGATCCGTATCATCATAGACATCACAAATTCCATCATGTCGATCAAAACAGATATATTATCCATAAATTCAACCGGAGGATTGTCCACTCCATAGAATCCAATATATTTACCATTGACCTCAATCGGCCCTGTCACTAATGTCTGAATCCCCTGTGGCTTCAGCACCTGATACATCGGCTCACTTATCTTCCGATATTCTTCTATATCATAGATCATAATATTATGAGACTTCTCGTATTCCTCAAACCAGACATCCAACACACCATCATACGGAACCCTCTTTAAATTCTCAATCTCTCTCGACACACCTTCCCTGCACCATTCATAGGTGTTATCAAAGGTACCATCCAGATTGTCCTCAAAGATATATGCCCGATCCGATTGCATCCTTTCACAAATATATTCCAAAATCTGATTAATAATATGATCTGGCGACTCCGCAGATGACGCATATCGAATCATATCTGTTATAAACTTTTCGTCATTGATTTTTGCCATATTCTCATCATCCTTTTCCCATTGTCATATCCAACAATATTCTTCATTATCTATTACATACTTCTCGCGTCACTACATGTAAAATATATAACCTGATACTTCTTTGCAACCTCCTGAAGCAATGTTCTTGCCGCTATTACCTTATCATCATCTAAATTAGTGAACGGGTCATCCAATATCAGCATAGGGGATTCCTGTTCATACATCGCATCCACAAAAGCAAGACGCAGACAGATGCCAACCAGATCCTGATACCCGGTGCTCAATGTGTGGATATCCCTCTGCTTTCCCTGTTCCTTTACCGTTACCGCAATATTGGCATCCATATGGAATTCCATATTATCCTGCCCTGTAATACTTGCATAGTATCTTTCAAAAGCATTTAATACCGGAGCTGTGTAACGTGATGTCAAGCTTTCTTTCGCCTGATTCAGTTTTGTCTTTGCCAGTTTTAAGTAATGGAACTTCTGTTGTTCTTCTTTCTGTATTTCCTCTAACTGCTTTAATCGTTCTTTTTTATCCTCCCATTCATCATATTGCATTCCCAGATTCTCTAATGTCTTTTGATACTCTGTTATCGTCTTATGGATCATCTGCATATTCTGCGTCAGCACAGATATAGAATCATTCAATTCTTCCAAAGAAGGCATATCTTTTTCTTCCGCATTCTTCTCTAATATCCCAGTATCCACCTGTTCCTCAAATTGCAAAAGTGTACGCACTGCCTCTTTCCAATTAGCATCTGCATAATAATACCGCTGCACCACTTCCTGCAGTTCATTCAATTGTGCCCGACAATCCGTTGCCGGTACATATCCATATGATTGTAAAAAACCCGTTAATTGTTCTACCGCTGTCTTCTGTTCTTCTAATGCTATCCTTTGCCGGCTTTCCTGCTGTGCTAACGTCTGATATCTCTGCACCTTAGTCTGCAATGCATACATGGCTTCCTCATAAGCGTCAGCGCCTGTTGTCTGTTGATAACGCTGTAAAAATGCAACAATAGATTGTCTTCTATCTGCAAGCTGTTTCTCATCAGCAGCTGTTACCGCATGACTTTTCTTCTTTTGAAGTGCATGATATTCAACGGACTCTTCCATTATCTGCTGTAATAAGGTGGCAGCCATATACTCGTCATAATGCTTCCCGTGTACATCCAAATATGCTTTTACTTCCGTATCCGTCTGTGTAATCCACTGTTGATCCTGTGCGATTTCCTGTTCTAACGCCTGTATCGTCGCTGTCTGCTCCGCAGCCTCTTTCTTTTCAGATCCTCTACGCCCAATTCCAATTATAACAGTTCCCACAAACAATACCAATATGCCCGGTATCCACAAAGATCGTATGCATAATAAGCCTGCGATAATCAATGCCGCAATTCCTATCCCCAATACCACAGGATTCCTCTTCATCCCCTCCTGTGATGCGTTCTTCAATGCTGCAACCGTTGCCTGTTTGGACGGAATAGCCGCTTTTCGATTATTCCTTTCATTCCATTTACCAATGATCACTGACACCGGTTCGTTCTCATCATGAAATGCACTCTCTAACTGCTCATACCGTTGCCGCTCTACGCTGCTCAATTGATTCTGATTATATTCCTGTAACAATCTTCGATATTGGGAAACTTCCTGAATCTTAGCTTCCAACTCCCCCTCATCCGGTATACCTTGTTGAAAACAGTCATCTAACGCTGCTACTTCTTTCTTCTCTTCCTCCGAAAGCCTGGTCATCTCCACACGCTCTCGAACCTTCTCTTCCTCTCCACATGTCAACAATGCCTGCCGCATCTCCTCCAGCGTTGGAACTTCTCCCGGAAACTCACATTGTAATTGGTCTACAACCGCCTTCTTATCCTGAACCGCTTTCTTTAAATGTTCCCATTCCTCTCGCTTGGCAAGATTTGATTGCATTGCCGCTACTTTCTTCTGTAATGTTGTCATCTCCTGCAGTTTGCCGTCTTCTGATCTGTATTGGCTCTCCTGTTTTTCCAGCATCTTCTGATATTCTTCTATGCTTGTACTAATTCCCTGCCCATCCGATACCAGTCGCTCTAACTGTGCGATTTCCTCTTTCCTTTTGGCAATAGCACCCGTTTTTCTGGAAGGTGTCATCTTATTCATTAATTCCGCAAGCCGGGCATCCGCATTGTCATAATTGTTCAGATCATTTGTATTGTCTGTAATATTACCGATCTTAGCACTGATATCATCTGTTGCATATGTATCACAGGCATTCTGTCCGATATAGATAGAACGAAGAAAAGACTCTCTTCCTACCCCAAAAAGTTCCTCTCCGATCCGGCTTGAATATGCATCTGAGATCAGATTCGTATCCGCATCCCTTAATTCAAACTCGTCGTTTGCCTCTTTGTCCTGAAAAATTCTCAAAATCTCATATCGTCTGCCATGCTCCTCAAACACAAGCTGTCCGCCAAAGATTCCTCCCTGCCATGGTTTATATCGTTTTCTCTCATTTTCTTCTATGCTTCGTTTCCGTTCCCCTTCCAAGCCATAAAACATTGCCCGGATAAATGCAGCAAACGTACTTTTTCCCCATCCGTTCTTCTCGCAGATCACATTCAGATCATTCTGAAACTCCATGGAACAATCCCGTAATTTCCCAAAATTCTCAATATGACAGGAAATCAACTTCATACTACTGCACCTCCTCTCCGGCAATTGCCTGTAACCCGTAACGGATAATGATCTTCTTGTCTTCTTCCGATAAGGAATCGTCTGCCATGACCTGACGTACATATTCTCCCTTCAGCGACACATCCAACATATACGATTCCACATCAACCTTCAATGTCGTCTCGTCATATACTTTTACATAATAGTAATCATCCTGAAATCTTGTCCGGATGTAATGGATGTCTTTCTCACATTCCACATCTAACATTCCCGTCAACACGATCTTCAGCAAACAAGAATTCGGAAATGCATGTTGTTGTAATATGTTATCCACTCTTGCGATCATCTCCGCAGTTGTCTGACAATCCGTCACATCTGCCTCAACTGTATGCAGTGTTCGATAGGCAAACGGAACAAATTCGTGTGTATAACGCATGGTCTCCGTATCAATATCCAATACAACAAAACCATGTTCCCCACACTCATCAAATCCTCTGCCTTCCAGACAGCCCGGATAACAATACGTTGCCCTGGCATCCAATTGTTCTTTTTTATAAGCATGAACATGACCTAATGCAAGATAATCGATCCCCTTATTGCGAAATGCTTTCAGTGGAATGATCTCCGTCTTATCTTTTCCCTTGCTTACAGATTCCTGTCCATGCAGCATTACAATATTAAAACGTGCTGCATCCAGTACCAGCGAAACATCTGCTCTCCCCACATTATCCTCTGTAAATTCCATTCCATTGATCGTGATTCTTCCATCTGCTTCTTCGTATGTGGTCCAGTTTGAATCAAACAGATACAGATTGTCTGGCAATTTCTCCAGATCTGCAAGAAAATTGTCACTGTCATGATTGCCTTTGAGATAATAAAAATGGATATCCGCATGCTCTACAATTGCATGAAGTACCGTATTCTTAGCAGTTGCTGAAATGTGTTTTGTATCGAACAGATCTCCTGCGATCAAAATGACAGCAATCTCCTGTTCCTCCGCATAACGGATCATTCTTTCGAAAGTGCGCAGGATTTCCCCTTTTCGCTCCTTTGCTTTTTCCTTATCCAGATTGGCTGTCATTTTAGAATCTAAATGCAGATCCGCACAATGCAATATCTTCATTTCAACCTCCTATATTTCCAAACATTTATACCCAAAAACAAACATATAAAACCTAACACAATTAATTTGATGGTATCATATTATAACATTGTGTTCAAGTGCCATCAGCCGGATTCTTTCTTTCCATTCAGGGTATCCTATGTTAGAATAAAAACATCTTATTATACGAGGTGATCATTCATGATTCAGATAGATCTGATAACCGGATTCCTTGGTTCCGGTAAGACAACATTTATTAAACAATACGCAAAGTATCTGCTTGCACAGGGACTTCATATCGGCATCTTAGAAAATGACTTTGGTGCAGTCAACGTTGATGCCATGCTGCTACAGGATATTTTGGGAGACCATTGTACATTAGAAATGGTAGCCGGCGGTTGTGATGCCGACTGTCACAGAAGACGATTCAAGACCAAACTGATTGCAATGGGAATGTGCGGATATGATCGTGTGATCGTCGAACCTTCCGGCATTTTTGATATGGATGAATTCTTTGATGCACTACACGAAGATCCGTTAGATCGCTGGTACACGATTGGCAATGTTATCACGATCATTGATGCGAACTTAGAACTCCAGCTTTCTGATGCATCCTGCTATCTCCTTGCATCGCAGGTTGCCCAGGCCGGGACTGTTTTATATAGTCATGTACAGGAGGTCAGTACCGCCAGATTGTCCCGGACACAGGAGTATGTTCTACAGGCAGTCAGCAACCTGCATTGTAAAAAAATGCCGAATCCTCTGGTGATTGCAACCGACTGGTCAACATTACAGGACTGTGATTATCAGGCAATCCTCTCCTCCGGCTATCAGACAGCCGACTATACCAAAATGTGGTTTGATGAGCAGGATACCTACGACAGTCTGTATTTTATGAATATGGATTTTACGGAAGATTTTCTCCGCAGATCCTGTAAAGAGATCCTATCTGATCCCAGCTGCGGAAAAGTATTCCGCATCAAGGGATTCCAGAAACTTTCCGATGGAACCTGGCTTGCCATCAATGCCACCCATCAGAAAATTGAGATTCAGCCAATTCCTAACGGTCAGGCAATTCTGATCATAATCGGAGAAGCTCTTCAACAGGAAGCCATTGAAAACTATTGGGGCAGATCCAATCCGTAGTCTGCCCCAATTTCATAATCTCATATAATGGCATTGTGCAAATCTTATTTCAATGCCTGTTCTAACTGTTCGATCACTATCTTAAGTGCCTTAATTCTCGCATATTTCTTATCTACCGATTCCAATATATGCCATGGTGCATATGTGGTACTGGTCTTTGCAATCATTTCATTGACTGCTTCCTCATATTGATCCCATTTTTCCCGGTTACGCCAGTCCTCATCCGTAATCTTCCACTGTTTCTCCGGTGTATTCTGTCGATCGGTAAATCTTGCAAGCTGTGTCTCCTTGTCGATCTGTACCCAGAACTTAATGATCACGGCTCCTTCATCATGCAGCAGCTTCTCAAACTCGTTGATCTCATTGTATGCACGCATCCAGTCATTTTCACTGCAAAATCCCTCCAGACGTTCCACCATCACCCGTCCATACCAGGTACGGTCAAAAATGGCAATATGTCCGGTCTTAGGAAGTCTTGTCCAGAAACGCCACAGATAATGCCGTGCTTTCTCATGCGGTTCGGGGCTGGCAATCGGATGCACCTCGTAACCTCTTGGATCCAAAGCCTCTGTGATCCTCTTAATATTACCGCCTTTTCCGGCAGCATCCCATCCTTCATATGCAATGATAACCGGTACCTTCTTGCGATACAGACGGTTATGCAGCTCTCCTAACCGTTGCTGCAAATGTTTTAACTCTTTCTTATACTCCGTCTCCTCAATTGTCTTATCTAACGGGATCTCAGAAAGTAATGGCATACGCTCCAACGGAAATACATTCTGTAATAACGGTACTGCCAATTTGTGATTGCTAAGTGCAATCTCTATTCCCTGCGTCAAAGTCTCCAACACCTGAAGTTCCGTCCATTTACGTGCCTGTGCATCCACAATATACCACGGTGCAGACGGCATATTCGTATTCTTCATATAGGAATCATATACTTCTGTGCACCTGTCATAATGTGCGTTCTGCCAGAGGTCCTTCTTGCCAACCCTCCACGTTGTATCCTTTTGCTCTTCCAGTATATGCAGACGTTTTGCCTGCTCTTTTTTTGATACCTGCAGGAAAAATTTCATTACCAGATATCCGTTATCTGTAAGCTGACGTTCAAATCGACGGATGCACTCGATCCGGTTTGCATACAATTCTTCAGAAATCGTCCCCGACATATAATCCTGTGTCGTTTCATCCATCCACGCCGTATCCAGAAACACAAACTGTCCTTCTTCCGGAATCTTCGCAAAATGCCGATACAAAAACGGCATTCGTTTGTCCTCTTCCGTCTTTTTCTGCATTGAGAAAACCTTAAAAAAACGCGGATCAATGTTGCGTATGATCTGTCCGATACAGTATCCTTTTCCTGCGGTTCCCCAACCTTCCATCACAACAAGAACCGGTATCTTCTTCTCCTTAATAAGTAACTGTTGTCTTGCAAGCTTCTCTCTTGCTGCACTCAGTCTTGTCTTTAGCTCGTCCTTGTCCGGACACTCCATTTCTTTCCATTCTTTTAGCATATGGTAACCCTCCTTTGCTAACTCATGATCTATTTCTATTGGTATAACTTAGCAATACGGATCAACACGTCCTTGTTCTTTTCAAATATCCGGTTATATTCCCTGTAGGCAACAGGACATGTCGTTGTTCCAACCTCTATTGTAATACTTGGCACCTTAATTTTCTCCATCATATAATCTCTGCAGTTTCCGGAAGATGATCCCACATATCCTGCGGAATCTGCATATCCCGTCTCCTTTCGGGCAATCTTATATATCTGTGCACATTCTTTTTTTATTCTCTTATTCTTTCCATCATACGAACCAAAAATAATATTCCCCATTGCATGATAATTGACCTGTGCACACAACTGCTGTTCCTTTTTTAATTGTTTGATTAATTTGATGATCGCCTTTGTCTCTTTCTCACTGTTTGCTTTCTTCCCGGAATATCCTCCCAATCCCTTCTTTCCCTGAATCTTAAAACGAATCGGGAAATTCCGATTGATATCCACCCCTCTGGAATTCGACTTCCAGTTTGCCTGTTTATGCTGCGAAATATACACACCATCCGGATTCGCCATTGCAATCATGTGAAGCTGTACTTTATCGAATACTTTACCTGGTTTTGTTCCACCAATCTTTTTATTATAATTATCAAGATAATACTCTGCAATCCGCATCGTAGTGGCACTGCAAACATATTCTCTTGCATGTACTGTACTGATAATGAGCAACGACTTCTCCGCCTCCGGATTGCCGATCATAAAATCATAGATATTACGCCCTTGCCGTGTCTTTCCGATTACCTTATAGGAACAGTAATCCGAATATTTTTTTGCCAGTTGCTGAATATCCTTTTTCATATCACTGTAACTATATTTTTTCGATTTGCAATTCACAATGGACTTCGTCTTTGCCTGTGCATTCCATGGCAGCAACATGCTGATCAAGAAAACTGCTATCATGTACTTTGTTATTCTTTTCATATGTATTCTTCCTCCCATTCTTATTTTGATTAAGCTGATTTAAACTTTTCTCATAATTATCTTCTCAATTAAGGCATCTATCTTCTACTACTTTAATTACTAGCGGATCGTATCTTCGCCTTTTAATTGTTTTTTATTTGCATACATGGCTGCATCTGCAATAGAACATATATGTTGAAAATCCTCGTCTGCATCCGGCATGGCAAAACCAATGGCGCAGCAATAAAGAGTCTTAGAAAGCTCCCTCCGCATATGATCGATCAGAGCAGGGACATCATCTTTTGAAACCCGTGAACATAAGACCATAAACTCATCACCACCGGTTCGATACAGGTGGCATCCCCTCGGCAGTATATTTTGAATGCACGCTACAATCGTACACAAAGCCGTATCCCCGGCCGCATGGCCATTCTCGTCATTGATCCTCTTCAGATCATTTAAATCAATGGAAATTACCGCTGTCAGACATTTGCTCTCCATCAAATGATCCGCATCCAGATAAAAATACCGACGGTTGAGCGCACGCGTAAGTGGATCCCGCTTGAACTGCTGTGTCGTCAAATACATATAATAAAATGCAATACTCACAGCTCCCGTGGTATTGATGAGTCCGTCATAATGGAAAAACGCCTCCAGAATGACAGATATCGTGTTCGTCACCGCAATGGAAATTGCGATCAGCGATTCGTATGTATGCTCCATCTTATATAACTTATTAGTCAGGATAACCAACAGAATTAAATAAAAACCGGAGGCAGCAAATGCCGAATATCCAAGTGGCCCCCGCACAAATTCATTCTTATCCGAGTAGGAAAAACAAACACCTGAAAATAACGCAGTGGAAGCGATCAACATATTCAGAATTCCCGGAAGTGCAATAAATTTCTTAAACTTTTGCGACACTCTGTTACCACAGGAAAGAATGATCACAAAGCATATATTGATTGGTCTAAGCGCATACCCAATAATAGATACTGCCACACGCAGCATTGTCGGATACGGAAGTGTCGCACACCAGTATTCTATACTGTCAACGATAACCAGACACAGTACTGAGCTTATCGCAATGGAAAACAGCTGAATTACCTTTCTCTGAAATACAGGATTTACATTGACGAAAATCAACATAAAAAAGGATATTAAGATTGTCGCAAAATTCAACTGTAAAAAATAATGAAACATAACTCCTCCCTTTTCTATCTGTAAATATACAAATTACACATTATTATAACACAGAAAAGGGAAAATGTCTTTATAGGGACGTTCCTTTTGTCACAAAGAGTGTCCCTCTGTCTTCGTTGGAACACTGAACGAGATACAATTTAACCATATTTACCCTAGAGGTGTTCAAAGGGGGGGCATTTGAACATACCAGTGCAGATGCTCCTCTTCCTGTATGCCAGCGTCTTACAGAGCTTCCAGAATATCGTGTTCTTTTCAGAGATCCTGTTCTGAAGTTTGTTGTATGTTATTTTCTTTTGACTCTCCCATAGTAGTCTTTAATAACCTCCTGTACCGGTTTGTTGCAGATTTCGTAGCTGGTATCTCTTGCCGCAGTACTTCTGGAAGGAAGAACCGGTGCCCATTCCCACATGGCAAAACCATTGACCCATGAGCGTTTTGCGCAAGCTTCGAACATAGCTCGATACCAGTCTGGTTGTTCCTCCAGACGTAAAGCTCCCTGAATTGCCCAGTTGTTAGGCACCAGTGAGGAACCTTTTCTGGACATGCATCCTGCTTCAGCGAAGAAAAATGGTTTCTTGAACTTCTGAACGACCCTTTCAATACGGTCAAGTTCCTGTTCCCACTGATCAATCGGATAATATCCGCTGGAGGAGATCATGTCGACACAATCCCACCAGGTTACATTTTCTTCCTGATATTTATCGGTATTATAGGAAACAGGTCCGTGGTAATAGTTTCGGATCGCAGCGATTACGTTTCTCCATTCTTCACTGCGGTGTTCCGTCATTACCATCTCACATCCTGCAATAAAAAGATCACATTGTTCGGCTTCTGCAATTTTGGCATAGTGTGTCTGGAATTCTGTGTAAGAGGCAAACCAGTTTTCCCATTTCGGTTCACATGGAACATCTTTTTCAAAGAAACTGATGTAAGCGCGCCAGACACCGTTTTTACAATTGACGGTAGGTTTCAGGGCAACACGGATGCTCTTGCTTTTTGCATAACGTATCATATTGATTAATTCTTCATCTGAGAATGTGGCACTGGAAGTGTAACAAATCTCTTCTGAGTGTGCGTGCTCCTGTAGCCCTACAGGAGCAAGGATTACGAAATCAGCAGCCGTGTGTTCTATCATATAATCAAAACTATCACGTGCAGTCTGTGTAGAAAGAGAACCACGTTTGTGAAACGGGGCAAATGTAATTCCTTTAATATATCCAAGTTGATTTTGAATTTTCATTTTGGTAAAAAACTCCTGTCTTTTGAATTATATAGTTTCTGAATGTTTTCTGCTGAAAGTATATCATATAGAAAAAAGATATGATATAATGAATCTATTATAAAATTGTAAAAATCTATGATGGAGATAACCTGTGAAACCTTATTTTGAATATTCAGACAAATTAAACAAACCATATGAAGCCTTTTTATTTGATGCACAGACATCTGAGATGTTTCCAATTCTTCCACATTGGCATTATTTTGTGGAGATTCTTTACATGGTGGAGGGAAAGGCGTATGTAGAGGCAGGAGAAGAGAATTATGTATTGGAACCGGGAGATCTGATCGTATTTTATCCGCAGATGGCTCATGCAATTTATTCAGCAGGACAACTTCCAATCCGCTACTATGTCCTGAAATTTGATCCGGTACATCTGAATATATCCGGTTCGGCGCTTCCACCGATTTCGAGTCTGATCGCCATGGCAGCAGTGGAGCAGAAGCTATCGGTTTATTTTTCGAAAGAGAAATTTAATCAGGAAAAAATGAAGCAGCTGATTCAGGGATCAGTGAAGACGTTAGAAGAAAAGCAATTCGGTTATGACATTATTATGCATTCGAATTATTGTCTTCTTATGGCAGAAATTCTTCGTGTCTGGAAGCAGGAAGGCTTTCAGATAAAAAAAAGGAAAAAGGAAACTGTATTAAGCGAAAAATTTACAGAGATATCTGAGTACATTTCACAACACTACCAGGAAGATCTCTCGGTGGCGGAGCTGGCAGAAAAATTTCATATGAGTTATTCGTATTTTGCCACAATATTCAAGGAGTACTATGGGCAGACCTGCAAGGAGATGATTCTCACGGTAAGACTGCAAAAAGCGGAGGACTTATTGCAATTCACAGATTTTGACCTAACTTATATTAGCTAGGAGACAGGATTTTGTGACTGCAGCCATTTTATCAAGGCGTTTAAACAGAAGTATGGAGTGACACCGAGGAAGTATAGGATGAAGGAGAAAAGTTTTGATTTTGTATCACGGAAGTGAAGAAATTGCAGAGGGATTATTACCTTCGTTTGCACCAAGATCAGGAGCAGCGGCAAAACGAGCGTGACCTGAAGGAGCTGCAACACTACCAGAAGGAAATTGACACCTCTGCCTCTATGTTTGATAGTCACGATATTATATCTGTACGGCTTGTATTTCTGTATTCGCTCGGTGTAACTTTGTATCGTTCCTTAAATACCCGATTGAATGTTCTCTGACTTTCAAATCCGCTATCATAGCATATATTTATAATGGCATCACTGGTATTTTCCAAGCGATGGCAAGCATAATTTAGTCTTGCATCATTCAGATATTGATTGAAATTACGATGGAATGTTTTGGAGAATGTTCGTGATAAAACATACTTGCTCACTCCCAAATCTCTTGCCATATCATCTAACGAGAAATTCTTTCTAAAATTACCAGACACGTACGATACTGCCTGATAGACAAGATCTTTACTTCCCACATCTCCTTTCTCGACCAGTTTCAGCTTTCCAATGCATCTTGCAATCAAAATCTGCAGGTATGCCTGTATAACTGCTATATCCATGTGGTCTGTATCCAAGATAGCATTAATTGCCCGGTATACTTCCGGCTCCACCATTTCTGCCTTTATGATTGGGTAATCCGGTGCCATCGTCTGTATAATATCAGCATATTTCCCAATCGCAAATGGTGGAGAAATAATGTAAACCGCCTTATTCACTCCCGAAGAGAAAACCTGATAATGATGGATAATATCAGGAAATACAAAACCAATATCTCCCTTTTCCATGTGGTATAACTCTTGTCCAACTCCCAGCTCCAGTGTTCCATTTGTCACACATACGATCTCCAATGCATTATGTAAATGCGGAGTAACATGCTTCGATTTTCTTTTTAAAGCTAATATTTCTTCTCTTGTATCAACAAATAATAAATGCATTGGTTACGCCCCCTTTGCAAGATTTGTCTACTTTTTCTTTCGATTTGGCAAGCAATCACATTGTATTTATTCTATAATCAGCTTGTAAATAAGGAAAGGAGGTACGCATTATGAACAAGTTTAAGAATTATATGAACAACCTTTTAGTATTCTACGCTGATTACTTTGAACATGTATATCATGCATAAAATACTAAAAGGACTGCTTTGTGAAAACTGAATACCTAGCTTGCAGACCATTTCACAAAAATGAAATGGTCCTTTTTATAAATTATCAATAAATCTATTGAATGCAGCAATTCCATCTGGTGTTCGTTTATAAACGCCTGCATCCTCTAAAACCTTTGTAAAGACAATTCCGATTTCCTTTTGCACGATAGAATGAATATTCTCCGACGTAATGTCATGCTTAGGGATCTCTATTATTGTCTTCACCGTCAAAATATACACCTTCTTGCACAAAAAGCATTGCCTTTCTCGAATGTTCAATTAGACAATGCTTTTCATTACATATAAACCTTAATACTCTGTTGCGTCTGTTACTTCATCAGACTTAATTCCCTTTTCAGCTTTCAATTTTTCATTTACAGCTTCCACGTTCATTCTGGAAAGAACAATCATAATTAACACATCAAAGATCAATGGCAACCATAAATACATAAACTGCATCATATCAAGTGCTGACTGCGGCTGTGTTGCATTTGTTCCGACATAACCACTAAGCTCTAATAACCAGCCACATACTGCAGTTCCGATTCCTCCACCAATCTTTACACCCAGTGATGTACAAGAATACATAGTTCCGTCAATTCTCTTTCCCTGTGTCAGATAAGTATACTCTGAACAAGAAGCAATCACTGCGTTCATATCTCTCTGCCATGGGCCCTGTCCAAGTGCTGCAAGGGCTGTAAATGCCAGCATAAGAGGAATACTTCCCATATATCCTGCTACAACAACCAACGCTCTACCAATAACGGCAATGATATATCCTCTGAGATTCAGCTTGTACATACCATTCCACTTGCCAACGAGTGTCGGAGTAAAGATAAGAGCTATAATAAGCGGGATATTCACTGCCCAGGCGAACTGACCAAAAAGATTCTTGTTCTTCAATACCCATGTCATGTAGTAGATACCAGCACCGATCATGGCACTATAAAGCTGCTGTAAAATATATGTTCCACAGATCATCATATAATACTTGTTCTTTACAAGAAGCTTAAATGCCTGAGCCAGTCCATACTTTTCTTCATCTCCTTTTACTTCTCCCTCGTTAAGCTCCTCCTCCGGAAGCTCTTTTACGGAGAGCGCTGAGATTGTATTTACAATCAGACCGATAATTGCATAGATGATTGCTACCGTTCTCCATGCTGCTGCATCTCCACCGCAGTAATCAACAAATTTTACGGTTACAGACTGGATCAAAAGGCTTGTAGAAAATGCGAAGATGAAACGATAAGATCCCATCTGCACACGCTCTTTACTGTTCTTCGTAATCAAAGAAGTAAGTGCAGAATACGCAATATTATTTGCTGTATAGAACACACCATTTAACAATGTATATGCAATAAAGAACCATGCATATTGTGCTGTATTTCCCCAGCTTGTAGGAACCGCAAAACAACATACCAGTGTAATCGCACATCCAATGTAGCCGTAAAGCATCCACGGTTTCGCCTTACCCATCTTGCTGTGTGTCTTGTCAATCATCGAGCCAAAGAAAATGTCTGTAAATCCGTCAAACAGTTTGGAAACTGCGATTAACGTACCTACTATACCTGCTGCAAGTCCGACTGAATCCGTCAGATAAATCATCACAAAGGATGTTAAAAATGCATATACTACATTTCCTGCTATATCGCCGGATCCGTATCCGACTTTGTTATACCATTTTAAATACTTTTTTTCTTCCATAGAATCATTCCTCATCTTAATCATGTTTAGAATTTCATGTGTCAAACAGTCTGATGCCTATATTATTCTAAATGCTTTTACTTTTGTTCTCTTGTATCCCGAATATCCCCGTATGTCCGGACTTATACGTCGATATTCGGGAAAATGCTGTGTCAACGAGTTACATCATTATCCTTTCACATACGGAACCAGTGTAAACCGGAACCGGAATAATCTATCATCAAATCTGTATGCTTCTAACACGTCTGGTCCGCAGCTGTTAGAGCCTATTCCATTCTGTGCATAATCAAGACAGAATACCGTACTGTCCGATTCTATCAGTTCATAGTTATGTGCCTTTTCTTCCAGCTCCTCCTGTGTATAGAAGGACGCATTGAATGAAAATGTATCTTCCTCTGCAACGGCAGTGATACCGTACTGGCTGTTGCCAAGCTCCACATAATCGCAGTCGTAGTGACTTCCGTTTTCCTGTGGGCGGATATAGTCCTCATGCATATCGGAAACCTTCAGACGATACAACCCGTGGCTTGCTGCTCTATGCTTGTCCCGGTAGCTTTCCTGCGGTCCCATACCGAAGAACCCTGCATCTGTAAGTTTCTTATCTAAGAACATCCGCACACCAAATCTTGGAAGATCCGGGAACTCCTCATCCTTTTTCACTGCGATATCCGCTCCAATTCTTCCAGCTGCGTCAATCGTCCATGTGAGCATCACATCAAGAATCTTCTGCACGGTTGGAGCTACAACCGAAGCCTGACTTACAATAGTTACTCCATGCTTTCCCTGAATCACCTCTGACTTATATGCTCTTGTATATGCTTCATTGTAGTGTGCTTTCTTCCACTCCGCCTTGATATACATATCATTATCCGTCGGTGCTCTCCAGATATTCAGTTCCATCGGGAGATTGAGATATTCTCTGCCTGCAAATGTTAAGCTGTCAAAGAGTGCTGTCCGTTTGTTGATCCTATAGAAAAACTCTCGTCCATTTATGTTGATCTGTGTATCATTTTCCTGCACCTGAATACCCGTATCAGGCACTTTCTTTGTAAGCCAGCCTACTGCCTGCTGATTCTTTGCACCCTTACTGCTTACATCTATCTCATCAAAGCCTAAGACATACGCCTTGGAAAGAAGCGGGATGTCCTTCTTCAGCTTATAGAACAGCTTCAGATATACCTTTCCATTCTCCGGAATTGAAAGCTTTAAAGTTGCGCTTCCATCACAATGCGGTAAAATGGATACTTCGGAAAGCTTCCCCTTCCCGATTACAAGCCCATCCTGTGACAGTTCATAGGTAATCTCTGCATAATCCTTCAGATCATCAAAATCCATATAGTTGTGAAGCACTAATTCTCCACTTGCTGCATCATACGATACTACTCTTGCCGGGCGGTATACATTCTTGTACTCCAAAAGTCCGGTGTGTATCCTTCTGTCCGGATATACCAGACCATCCATACAGAAGTTGCTGTCATGAATTACTTCGCCATGATCGCCGCCATAGGCATAGATCGTCTTGCCATTTTCGGCTACACCATGGGCGATTGCATGATCGCACCATTCCCATACGAAACCACCACACATCTTATCCTCTGCCTGTATCATCTGGAAATAATCTTCAAAATCTCCGGGACCATTTCCCATACTGTGGCAGTATTCCACCAGAAGGAATGGTTTGCTGCCATCCTTTTCCAAATATTCCTCTATCTCAGTAAGTGCCGGATACATACGGCTGTATAAGTCAAGATTCCCGTAATCATAGGTTACATCGTAATTGCGGTATCTGGCACTCTCATACTGCGTGATACGTTCCGGATCAAATCCCTTTGTCCATGCCAGTGCCTTCTCAAAGTTGCAGCCATAAGCGCTTTCATTTCCCATAGACCACATCACGATACAAAACCGGTTCTTGTCACGCTCCACCATCAGCTTCACACGGTCAACAATCGCAGCTTCCCATACCGGATCATCTGCTATCTTCTCATTCCAACGCTTAAAGCGGTTGTAATCCGTATCCTCTTTTCGATACAGCATAAATGGTCCGTGTGCTTCGATATCTGCCTCGTCAATCACCATAAATCCATAGCGGTCGCACATTTCATAGAAAAATGGTGCATTTGGATAATGGCTGGAACGAATGGCATTGAAGTTGTGCTGCTTCATCAGGGTGAGGTCTGTCTTGATCTGCTCCATGCTAATTGTAAATCCGGTGACCGGATCGGAGTCATGGCGGTTCACACCACGGAATTTAATCTTCTGTCCATTTAAGTAGATTACCTGATTCTTGATCTCAATCTTGCGGAGTGCTATATGGTCTACGATTACCTCCTGCTCCGTCTCCAGAATAATCGTATACAGATACGGATTCTCTGTATTCCAGAGTGTATAATCTACAATCTCAAAAGTCGATTCTCCACTCTCGGAAATAACACCCTCGGAAACAACTGCTCCATTCTTATCCTCGATCTTTACCCGAACCTCTATCGGCTCGTAAAATGCTGCTGTAAGATTTATCCTTGCAATGTCTGAATCTAATTGTGTTGTAATGCGATAATCACGGATTCCCTTTTCCGGACGTTTTAAGAGATACACATCACGAAAGATTCCGCTCATACGGAACTTGTCCTGATCTTCAAGGTACGAACCGTCGCACCACTTCATCACAAGCACGGAAATCCGGTTCTCTCCTTCCCGCAATACGTCTGTCACATCAAACTCACTGGTCATGTGGCTCACCTGACTGTAGCCTACATAGGTGCCGTTTAACCATACATAAAAGCAGCTATCCACACCTTCAAAGTTAAGATATGCCTTTGGTGCTGCAGCATCCTTTGCATAGTCAAAGGTATGCACATAAGCTCCACATGGAATATCCTGTGGCACATATGGCGGATCAAACGGAAATGGATAACGGATATTTGTGTATTGGTGTGTATCATAACCTGCCATCTGCCATACACTCGGAACTTTGATCTCGTCAAAGCCCTCAACCGAATAACCATCCTCATAAAAGGCATCCTTCATATCATAGATGCTGTCAAAATACTGAAACTTCCATGTACCATTCAAAAGCTGCATTCTGTCTGACAGCTCTCTGTGCTCTACCAGGTCATCCATCCGCTTGGAAGCCGGCATGTAATAAGCTCTCGCCGGCATCGTATTGTCATGTAATACACTTAAGTCCTCATAGTAACGTGGCACGATCATAAATAATCCTCCTTCATTCATACATTTTATACACTTTTTTGTTGCTTGTAACCCTGCTAACAGTTTTCTCCTTACTGTCTGCTTTTTTTCCTTCTCGCTTTTGTTAGATCTATATTACATTAATCCATTTCTTATGTCTATAAATTAGAATGGACAAAATATGCACAAAATGATACAATAATTCCATCAAGCAGAAAAGTGGACGAACTGCTTGCAGCATCGGACACTTTTCTATTTGATGGGTAAACAGTCATAAGCACGCAGGACGATAGTCCGGAGTGCGCATGGCTGGCACGATTTCGAGAGTTCGAAGAACGAAGAAATCGTGATTATTGTATCGAGTGAAAGGAGTGCTGCCCTATGTACACGAACACCGGTTATTTGAACCATTCACATATGGATTTTAAGGATAAAAGCCGACCACTGATTGTCGGTAGCTGCGGGATCTATCGTTTGTCTGAGCACCCAAAGATACCAACCTATCGCCCAAGAGGACGTGTTGATTTTCAGATTATATATATTGCAGCCGGATGCGGACATTTTCATTTTGATACTGTTGATAACGAAACAATTGTTCCCGCTGGTAACATTGTCATATTCCGTCCAAAAGAGCTTCAGAAATATGAATACTATGGGAAAGATAAGACAGAAGTCTACTGGATTCATTTTACTGGAAGTGATGTAAAAAATATCCTAAGAAAATATGGTTTCCCAGATAACGAGAGAATATTCCCGGTTGGTACATCCATGGAATATGAGCGTGTATTCAAGAGAATTATTATAGAATTACAACGTTGTCAGGATAACTACGAAGAAATGCTCACATTATTGCTCCGTCATCTTCTGATCATATTCCAACGTGAGCTTACCAGAGAGCAGGTTTTAAAAAATGAATATCTCGACCACGAGATGAATACCGCCGTGACATATTTTAACGAAAATTATAACCGTGATATCAATATAGAAGAGTATGCGACATCCAAGGGGATGAGCGTCAGTTGGTTCATACGAAGCTTCAAGAAGTTCACGGGTTCTACCCCTATGCAGTTTATTGTTGCGCTCCGTGTCAACAACGCACAGGTCTTGCTTGAGACAACCAACTATTCCATCAATGAAATATCTAAGATTGTAGGCTACGATAACCAGCTCTATTTCAGCCGATTATTTCATAAGCTGAAGGGATTTTCTCCGAGGGAATATCGGAAAACCAGAAAGTCGGAAATATAAAACTAAAGCCAGGAAAGGAGGTGCTGAGATATGGAACAACAGATGTCAGAAAACAGATATGTATTAGATATGTCTTGCGGCAATATAACCCAAATCCTGTTACAGTTTTCCGTACCTCTCTTGGTCGGCAATCTGTTTCAACAGGTCTATAATGTCGTTGATTCGATTGTAGTCGGCAGATATTTAGGTTCCAAGGCTCTCGGAGCTGTTGGTTCTGTAGGCATGATAAGTTTCTTATTTTTCTCATTATGTATGGGACTTTCCTCCGGCATAGGCGTAATCGTTTCTAACTGTTTTGGTGCAAAAAAAGAAGAAGAAGTGAAAACTGCGATTGCTAACTCCATATATGTGATTGTTGCAGTCGGAATCCTGATGAGCATCCTCGGCTTTATTTTCTCTGATCCAATTCTTCATCTGATGAACACACCCAGTGAAAATTTTGAATATGCAAAAACCTACATGCAGATCACCTGTGGTCTTACTATTGTGGTTGCTTTGTACAATGGTATATCTGCTATTTTACGTGCTTTAGGTGATTCCAGAACCCCGCTTATATTCCTTATTGTGGCTTCCGTTATCAATGTAATACTAGATTTGTTATTCGTAATTAAAATGGATATGGGCGTTGCTGGCGCTGCTTACGCAACAGTCATTAGCCAGTTTGTATCCGCTGCAGGATCTACGATATTTGCAATACTTAAAAATCCATATCTCAAGCTGGAACACAGACATTTTCAGCAAAATCGTTTTATCATCAAAGAATACCTTCGTATTGGTATCCCTATGTCAATCCAGACTGCTATGATATCTGTCTCCTGTGCTCTGCTTCAGACAATGATAAACGGATATGGGGTAAATGTAATGGCTGCCTACACCGCTACTGGAAAGGTGGAATCCATCGTTTTCCAACCTTTTGCATCTCTTAGTACTGCTGTATCAACTTTCGCAAGTCAAAATCAAGGAGCCAATAACTACAAAAGAATCAAGACAGCCGTAATTCAGGCAGAAATAATCACTGCAGTTATCAGCGCATTTTTGCTGGTTGCCATATTATTGTTCAGGGCGAATATCATCAGTCTCTTTGTCGATGATCCAACAGTCATCGAACTGGGTTCAAAGGGACTGATGATCGCCGGCTCCATGTACTTTGCTCTCGGCACAATCTATATTATGCGTGGCGCATTAAATGGTATGGGTGATGTATTCTTCTCTATGATGAATGGTGCATTGGAAGTCGGCGGAAGGATTGTATTCGCAGCTATATTTATATTTCTTACCTCTCTTGGTTTCTGGGGCGTATGGTACACCAATATCTTTACATGGATTCTGATTGCACTATGTGCTGTCATTCGTCTCTGGGTTGTATTGAAAAGGCAAACAGATGAGACCGTTACCTGAGATGCAAACAGCATAGTAAATGCTATAGCAAATGCCATTATTTTATTTATTTTCTTTTTGCTTAAATTGAACATAGATATTTTCTACTAATTGTAGACATTATTTTAATTGTATACTTCATGCCTTCATATCAAAATTATCTTGCATTATTATGTTTTCACCTGCGCTGCTAGTCTTTTCTTCACTATTTAATGCTTTTCTCGCCTCGCTAAATGCTTCATAATATGTTATTTTCAATGCTGAATGTACCTGTGACTCTGCTTTTGTTTCTTTTTCCTGCCAGCCTACACCTCCTGTATAAGTTAAAACTTCTTCGCCTTCTTCATTATATACATGTATTGCCGAGCCTGTCCCTGTTTCCTTACATTTTGCTTCATAAGGTGTTCCAAACAGCATACAGAGCCATTTTTTATCTGCTTCTGCAACTTCATTCATAGCAGATATATTGCCAGAAGCTATTGATTGGCTAATTTTCCCAATTAAAGCAGCTCTGTCTGGGGCTACCTTGCTCACTTCCTTCTTCCTCAAATTCATAAATGCTTTTCCCATATATACATTGTCCTGTGCATCTTTTTGTGCCAGTTCAACAATCTTCTCCTTCAAGGAATCCGTTAATTTCCATTTGTTTTTTTCAGAAGATTTAGAAACATTTTTATTCCAAGTGCCCCATAATTTTGCAGTGCCATAATTATTTGATACTTTCATTTAATTGAATCACCTCTCTGTTCGTTCATTTATGTAATCATACAATTCCTTATATGACAGATATCCTGATAAGTTGTTTGCATCATACTGCAACTGCATGAATTCCATATGCTGTTAAAATCAAAACCACCATCTAACGTAAGGCTGGAATTTGCTTCGATTTCATCACAGTCAATCCCGTCCAATTCCCATTTTTCCGTCATCTTCCTGGCAGATTCTCTCAATGCCGCATTGCCATCACTCATATGTTATCTCCTAAATAATTTTTTATATATGTCTCATCGTTGTCATTTTCCGTTTCTGTTCTAGTCAATTATAACTTTTCTAGTCTTTCCAGAAACGCAACATAGAATTCTCTTTCCTTCATACAAGCCCTCTGAACCTCTATGCTTTTCGGAACATATTCCAGTGGATGGTCTAAATTATATAGTGC
>ENA-UAEG01000073-UAEG01000073.1-human-gut-metagenome-genome-assembly--contig:-NODE-73-length-38877-cov-10.127016_pt1 | contig 38877 bp, 38 predicted proteins | sample MGYA00244280_ERZ654275 | MGnify/ENA primary metagenome ERZ654275 (study PRJEB26926, sample SAMN06165092) | human gut metagenome | biome: ENVO:00009003; feature: ENVO:2100002; material: ENVO:00002003...
GCATCATCATATGACCTTTTGAATCAATTTCATAATACTTAAGTTCTGTAGTATCAGTCGTGATTTTCTGATGAGGAATATGTGTGTGAAAACGTCTGCGTATCCTATTAGGTGCAACCGTTCCAACTTTACCTTTGTAAGAGTTGTATTTTCTGCTTTTGCGAGTATACGATGTCACCTGTAATCCAAGCTTCTGAACTATCCGCTGAACTTTCTTTTTGTTGATGGTATATCCCTGATTTTGGAGTTCTCCAAGTATTCTACGGTATCCATAATCTTTATTTTCTTTACGGATTTCAAGTATCTTTTCTTCGATTTCCCTATTTGGATTCTCCTTGTCAAAACGCTTTTGCCAATACATATATGTTGCTTTGGGCATTCCTGTATATGAGAGAATATCTTTTAGTTTGAATTGTCTTCGGAGACTGTTAATGAGTCGAGCCTTTCTCTCATTTTTGCTTCGTCCTCTAAACGCAGTCTCCTCATCTCTTTTAAAAAGGCATTCTCAATCCTTAATTTAAGAAGTTCATCCTCTAATTCTCTTACATGCTCCACGCTTGTATCAACAATAGACTCTTCAATTGGTTTATTTTTTGTATTGTTATCTGGATTATTCAATATTTTCTTACACCCTTTCTTACGTGGTCTCAATGCATCAGGACCAGCTGCTCGAAAACGATTTACCCAGTTAGTAATCAAGCTCGGACTCATAATTCCTTCTTGTAAAGCTAAATCTTGATACGAAATTTCACTTGATAAATACAATTTTACAACAGAAAGCTTCTTTTCAAAAGAATAAAACTTTCTTTTTTGAGAGGAACGGAGTCCTTCATCACCGAATGAATTGTAGTTAGCGACCCACATCCGAATATCTTTCGTGTCAGGCATTCCAAATTTCTTTGCAAGAAATAAATAACCGCCTTCTCCATTGTTGTAGGCGTCTACAACTTTTTTCTTAAATTCATAGTTATATTTAAGCATAAAAAACCGACCTCCTATCGTTAGATTTTTAGGTCTAACTTTTGGGGGTCGGTACACTGTGCAAGGGTAATCGGATTAAAAGCGATCCATTCCGAGGTTTCCGTTTAGGCGTTTCAAGTATTCTTCCGGATTCTTTTTTAATTGTGCCATCATGACAAGTGAATCCAGCACCATTGCAACTTTATTGCAATCTGCTCCATTTTTTCCATAATCCTGCATCAGATTATAATGTTCCACCTGCCATACATATAGATCTGTCAATGAATATCCTTCGCATTTCATTTCATCCAATAATGTCTGATGATCCGCATAATATGCAAACTCTTTCATCAGTTCCCCGTCTGTGGCAAGCTCCTTCCACAACATCTCCATATACGCCTGATCTCTATCCGCATATGCACATAATTCTTTCAGATATTCATATCCTTTTACGCGTCTTGCATCATATATAATTGTACACAACGCACCTCATCTCCTTCTATTTTTCGCCGGCAAGATATGGCAATGGATCTACCGCCTCTCCATTGATTCGAATTTCAAAATGAAGGTGTGGTCCCGTGCTTCGTCCGGTATTACCGGAAAGTGCAACCTGCTGTCCCTGATCTACATATTGCCCAACGCTTACTGTGACTTCGCTTAAATGACCGTATCGGGTAGTCACACCATCGCCATGGTCAATGATCACGCAGTTACCATAGCCGCCTACCCAGCCTGCTGTTATTACCTGTCCTGCCCGTGATGCACGCACAGTTGTTCCGATCGGAACTCCAACGTCTGCTCCTGCATGGAGTCTGCCCCAGCGGTATCCAAAATTAGAAGTCAGATTCCAGTTGGTAACCGGATACATATATGTCGGCTTTGATTTGGTTCCTCGTTTTACCACTTCTGCAACGGCTGCCACTTCAACGGTTTCTTTTAAGTTCTCACGTTCCGATTCCACATCATCTTTGTATGTAACAAGATCTGTTACGACATGGCTGCCCGGTGTTCCTTCCTGAACAACCTCCGTCTCGCCAATGAACATACTGTCGTCATCCTGATATACAACATCTTCATTATAACTTTCCTTGTATGTCTCCTGTTTCTCCACAAGAATCTGCAATGCCGCTTTGGGCACTGTAATATTCAGACGATCATCATAATAAATATCGTCATCTGATTCAATCTGCGGATTCAGTTCCTTAATCTCATCCACAGATATATTATTCTTCTCTGCAATAATGGATAATGCGTCACCCGGTTCCACAACATAAATGCCTGCCTCCGCATTTTTGGTTGTCATTTCTGTATAGGCAGTATCCTTATCCTTGATCTGAGATGCATTAACATAGGTTTCCATCACCTGAATAGTATCTGCAAATCCTACATATTTGACACCATCATCCACGCCCTGCTCTGCTACTGCCGAATCCTGCGTTGTTGCTTCTTCCGTGTCTGCCGGTGCCTCTGTACTCTCCGAAGAATTCTCTGTATCCTCTCCCGCTGCTTCTGTGGAGGTCTCCTCAGAATCTCCACCCTGCGTTTCCTCTGATGCAGATTCTCCTTCCTGTGTTGCCGCCTCGGTTGTGGACTCCTCACCGGTCAGGTAGCGCTGTGTCTTCTCCGGAATTGGTACAATCCCATCTACTCCCGTTACATCATCCTCACCAAGCGGAACCTCTGTGGTTGCCTCACTTGTATTTTCTGTATCTGTGTTTTCGGCAGAACCTTCTTCTGTTACAGCCTCCGTCTCAGAAGAATTCTCATCCGGAGTTGCTGTCGTTGCTTCCGTCGTTACTTCTTCCGAAGCTTCTTTTCCCGTGTTCTTATCTTCCACCTCTACCTCGTACATCGTAACATTACGGCTTGCCGGAGGCTTCAGACCAACCTGAAACTGATCGTTGGAATCATAGGTATTCTGTGCCTGTTCGAGTATCGAGATCACATCCGCCATATGTTCCACCGTCACCGTATGATCATCCACCCGCATTGTATAAGCAAGTCTCTTATCTGCATCTGCGTAATTGTCAAAACTTTTCAGAATAGCATCCTCTAACTTTTGCGATTTGAGAACTTTTTTTCCCTCAATCGCCTTTGCATCTTTTTCTTTATCCGCTTCTGCATAGGTCACATCTATATTAAGTGCCCTGATTCCCTTTGCATTATATGCCAGTCTTGCCTGCTTATAAGCATTTTGCGCAGCTTCCTCACTTGGTGCAAGTGCTACGACATCCCCATTGATCATAACCTTGATCTTCGGACCAAAGGAAATGCTGCTGATTGCAGACACAAGTGGATTCTCCGTCAAAAATGCCTTTTCTTTATCTGTTAATATCTTTCCCGCTGTAGGCGCAAGCAAAATGCCGACTACCGTACCAAACATTGCCGCTTTAAACCAGCCAACCTGCATCCGGGTTTTAAAATTAAACTTTTTCACATGCATCCTCTTTTCACTCTACACATACTCATTATTTTGCTTTACGAACAGAATATCCAAATGATCCCAGATGTTCTCCCAACGCATAATACTGACCATGTGAATATGCCAGTAAGTCTGCATCATTCATATGAAAAGCTCCCTTTTCGTCCATATATTCATCCGATACCTGTACATTTACAACCTCGGCAATAAACATATCATGACTTCCAAGTTCTAAAACCTGTTTTACTTTGCATTCAATATTGACCGGGCTTTCCATAATGATCGGGGCATTAATCTTCTCCGCCTCTCCCTTCGTCAAATGCATTGCTGCAAATTTGTCTTCATCTTTTCCGCTTCGCACACCACAATAATCGGTTGCCTGTACCAGATCCCTGGTTGTCAGATTGATTACAAACACGCCGCTTTCCTTGATCATCGGATAGGAATGTCTTTCCTTTCGAACCGAAATCGACACCATCGCAGGATCGGAACAGATCGTTCCTGCCCAGGCTATTGTCAATACATTGTCATTGCCTTCTTTATCTCTGCAGCTTACCAGCACAGCCGGTACCGGATATAACATATTGCCCGGTTTCCATGATTGTTTTCCCATTGTCTTAACTCCTTTTACAAAAATAGGCAGGAACTTTCGCTTTTTCCTGCCTTACGGACAAGCGTCCTGTCTTTTGTATTATAGCGACAATCTATTTTTTTCGCAACTTTTAAATAGTATATGTTGTGTATAAAAAAAAGACGCTTGCATATTCTATTTACATGTAGTATTATGTCCATACAGCATAACATAGTATCCAATACTACATTACAAAGTATTCAACAATAGAAAGGGTGTGTTATCATGACTACCATTACTTTAAAATCAAAACAAAATATTCATTCCTATGCATCGGAAGCTTCTCTTCCGGTCACCATACAAAAAAGAACTTTTCGGGTAAAAGATCCGGGAAGTGCACTAACGCATTTTATTGCCATGATTGCTGCCATCATCGGCACAGCTCCTCTTTTAAGCAAGGCTGCTTCCGGAAGCAATCATGCATATTTGAGTGCTTTTACAATATTTATACTCAGCATGATCTGTTTGTATGCAGCCAGTACAACGTATCACACGTTTGACATTTCCGAATCTGTGAATAAGGTATTACGAAAGATTGACCATGCCATGATATTTGTATTGATTGCCGGTTCCTATACCCCGGTCTGTCTGATTGTTCTTCCGAAATCAATCGGTCTGCCGCTTTTAACTACTGTCTGGGCAGTTGCAATTGTCGGAACGATATTCAAGATCTGTTGGATCACCTGCCCACACTGGCTGTCTTCGGTTCTGTATATCAGTATGGGCTGGCTCGTTGTCTTTGCATTTTCTCCGATCATGAAGAATCTGAGTCACGCAGCCTTTCTATGGCTTCTGATCGGCGGTATCATTTATACGGTGGGTGGCATCATCTATGCCCTAAAACTCCCGCTTTTTAAAAAATGCAACTGGCGGTATTTTGGAAATCATGAACTGTTTCACTGCTTTGTAATGGCCGGAAGTCTTTGTCATTACATTCTTGTTTACAAATACCTTGCATGATCACACCCCTGACCGCAAGATCTCTGTTGTAGATTCTCTTGCTGCTTCTTCCGGATACGGACTTCTGATGGATACTCTTGCTGACATACGCGAGGCAAATAGAATGAATACAAAAGGGCTGTCGCACTAAGAAATAGTGCGCAGCCTGATCTTACCGTACATAACTGATAAAGACATTGCCACTGTCCTTTACCTTACTTTCAAATTCCTCTCTGGATTCTACAATATCCTCTGTCTCAAGAGGATTGATATAACGAATCTTCTGTCCGTTGTAACTGGTGACTAACACATATGTGCCATCTGCAAATCTCGTGATAACCGGTGCATCCTTACACAGATAATATAATCCATTTTCAAAATCACATCCGGTGATATCCGTTCCCTGTCGTCCGGTATATTTGAGGATTACATCCTCGATCGGCATTTCGTCTGCTATATCTTCTTGCATAGCGGACAGATCCGGATTCTTTTCTTCATACACACCCATCATATAAATACATGCAGACAATGTATCTTTTGTATCTGCAACCGTATAGATCTTAATCTTATCTGCAACCGTATGGTAATCCTTTACTGCAATCTTACGCCATACGATCACTCCATTCTCATCCAAAACTACCCCGGCATTCTCGTAGGCAACCCGTACTGCCTCATTCAGGTTCAGATAATCGGTCATATACTGTCCCTGACCATAACAGTAAAACTTCTTGTTAATATGATCAAATGCAATCTTAACCGTTGTATCTGTATCATTTACAATCTGTTTGGTGATCATCAATTCCGGTCTGGCTGTAACATATACATAATCCGGAAATGTCATATAAAGCTGATTATACGCATTATCCGTATATTTGTATGCCATTTTGATATCGTCTTTGTTTTCATTTTCTTTGTAGGTAATAAAATCCTGTGTTGTTGGTTCAAATGTTCCGTTAATCTTACGAACCCTGTCTAAATATACAACCCCGTCTTTGGCAGTTGCCTGCATAACATACACGCCGGTCGTACCATATGTCTTCACTACATCCTTTTTCTGATTGATGATATCAATCGTAGAGATCGGGCAGGTAACCGTCTTGTCCAATGCGATCTCGATATCTCCCTCCCGGATCCTGCCAAGTACAAGATCTTCTTCCACAAATCCGATCGTCTCTAACCGCTCACCATTTGCGGCATCTAATGACCAGCTTTTTTTGCTGTCTAAGTCCAATACCGTAACGGAAGTCGTATTCTCCGGCAGCATTTCATTAGGATATCCGATCAGATGATTGTCCTCCGATACCGCTAAATGTTCGTTTAACACATCCTCAATGAAAATCTCCGATTTCTTTGTCTTGGTATTCACCTTCACTACGGCATCATTGTCAAAATAATAGAACTCTCCATCCTTATTCAGATACAGCAATGTCTCCATATCTTCTTTTAATATGCTGTACGGCTTATTGTTCTCGATAAACAACACTTCCTGCATCCGGTCTTTGTCTGCCTCAAACTGATACACTGCAATACCAACTTTCCCCTCATGTACGCCCCGGTTCATATACCCGTAAACCGCAAATGTGATATTACCATCCTTATCCATCTTCAATATCTTGATATTGTTCTCATCATAGGTTACCCTGGCATCCGTGTAGTTGTCATTCTGACAGAATCCATATACATTTGTGATCGTTCCGCTATTGTAATCGTAGTACCACAACTGTCTTGCCTGTGTAAATGCAACCTTTGTCTTCTTATCATTGGTCACATATTGGAATGCATCATCATTGGTGACACCAATCTTAAAATTATTCGCTGTAATATTCACATTGTCAGGGGTAAATAATGCATCCTGTGTTCGTTTATAATCCAAAAGGTACACATTGCTTTCATCTACATATCGCACCCGGTAGTCTTCCGTAACATAAAAGTTTTCTACGATCTTATTCTCCGTTGCAGAGATCATGTATTTTAATTGAATGATCGCATAGCTGTCATCAATCTCTTTGATGCTGGCAATCGGTTTTGTCAGCTGTGTCGGATTCAGATCTGCAAATGTGATCGTATCAAAACTGGAGTGAATATCCACCTCTGACAAATACTCATTATTACCATCTTCATTGGGCTCGATACTTTTTGAGATCGTCTTTTCCGCTTCTGCCTTATCAAAGATTGCCGCATTAAACTTTCCGACAAACTCTAATAATTTGTCTGTATGGAAATCATTTTCCACTACGACTCTTGTATAATATCTGGCTCCCACATCCTCGCCATTCATTGCTTTCAATACCAGCACATATTCCTGGAGTTCTTCTAATTTGGTTCGAAATGTAATGCTGACTTTGTCATAACCATCCGCCTGCGTCAGTTCCGTAACATCCCCATTCTCGATCAGATCTCCCTGATACTGACTCCGCAGCTCATATTGATAAGCATTATACTCCCGGGATCCCTGGTCAGACCACAATTCAATTGTCTGTCCATAATCCATTGGAGTGATCGTGTCACGAAAATACGTCGTATCCACCTTACCGGTATATCCATGAAGCGTATTAATGAACTGATCATGGTATCGTACATATACGATTGGCAGTTCCGCCTGCTCCATCTCCACCGAAACATCCTGCACTCCTGCATTGTCAATCCGGTTTACAACAAATATACTTCCTATAAATATCGCAAACAATATCAGTATTTTCGCAACTAATCTTCCGTCCATAACAATCTCCTATATTCTATCAGGTATTATTCCCTGTTATTTTCCTATCGAATTCCGCAATTTGCGAACTTTCTGCAAAATTTATCATGGCGTCTTCTTCTGACATACATCTCCTGACATACCATGATCTGCAACATATTCTTCCACTGGTCTTCCATATCTTTCTCTGCTTTCATGGCAAGCATATTCCATACCTCGTTTGCCATGCGATAAATGGTCACTGCATCCGGGTACTGTGCATACATCGGACTTCCTTCATACTCATACCGGTCTAAATATTCTTCTAAAACAGAAGCAGTCAGCCGCATTTCCTTTGGGTATAACCGCTTAAAATACTCCAGATCTTTCTGACACAATTCCTCATCTTCCAAAAAATCCGGCTCGCTCGGAAACATTGCATCTAAATTATAATGAAACCCCTGCATATCCATATTTGCTCTCCTTTTATGTCTTCCATACTCTTAAAATATGCGAATTCCATAAAAATGTGCGGGTATTCCACTATACAACACCTGCCGTTCCCTGCAATAATAACGGGGCACGCAGTACACATCATCCCCTGCAAACACCGAATGGTTTGCGAAGGGATATCCTGTGCTGCGTGCCGGATTCATAGAATACCAAAGGGCATCCACCGTTACTTTTATTCGTCTCCGAAAGAGATTCCCAATGCTCTTGCATTTAGTACAATGCTGTCCTCAGGAGAAACATATTTCAATTTTCCTGCACTTTCAGCCAATGCAATATCGGTTACATCATTATCCTTTAATACAACAAGACGGCCGTATTTTTCTTCTTTGATCAACTGTGCTGCATATGCACCAAATCTGGAAGAAAGTACACGGTCAAATGCATCCGGACTACCACCACGCTGTGTATGTCCCGGTACTGCAACTCTCACCTCACAACCGCAATAATCCTTGATCTGATCTGCAATCTCATATGCAACAGAAGGATATGAACGCTGTGCGATCTTCTCTTTTCTCTTCTTCTTTGGCAATGCTGCATCCTCTTTGGAAATTGCACCTTCTGCAACCGCAATAATAGAGAATCCTTTTCCTGCTTTACTTCTCTTATCCAGTGCCTTACATACACTCTTAATATCATATGGAATCTCCGGAAGCAAAATGATATCGGCTCCGCCGGCAATTCCTGCATGTAATGTAATGTGACCTACTTTGTGTCCCATAATCTCTACCACAAATACACGGTTATGGGATGCGGCTGTTGTATGGATACAATCAATTGCCTGTGTTGCAATATCCACTGCGGACTGGAAACCAAATGTCATATCGGTTCCCCACAGATCGTTGTCGATCGTCTTTGGAAGTCCGATTACATTTAATCCCTCTTCACTTAACAGGTTCGCAGTCTTTTGTGAACCGTTACCACCTAATACAACCAGACATTCTAATTTCAGTTTCTTGTAGGTCTCCTTCATTGCCTTTACTTTGTTGATACCATCCTCTGTTGGCTGGTCCATCAATTTGAATGGCTGTCTGGAACTTCCAAGGATCGTACCACCTTTTGTTAAAATACCGGAAAAATCTTCTGCTTTTAACAACTTATAGTTGTTGCGGATCAATCCCTTGTAACCCTCTAAAAATCCATACACTTCAATGTCATCTTTGTACATATTACAAAGACCTTTTACAACACCCCTCATTGTAGCATTGAGTGCCTGACAGTCGCCACCACTTGTCAACATTCCAATTCTTTTCATCTGATTACCTTCCTTTCTCTTGCGTCAAATTCTCATTTGCTGCTATATCATTTATAAATTTACTCTTCCTTCTAAAGCACGAAGAAGGGTAACTTCATCAATGCATTCCAGATCTCCTCCAACCGGGATTCCAGAGGCGATCCTTGTTACTTTGATACCGGTCGGTTTGACTAATTTGCTGATATACATTGCGGTGATCTCGCCCTCCACACCGGAGTTTGTTGCAATGATCAGCTCTTTTACGTCCCCGCGCAGCCGGACGATCAGCTCTTTCAATTTGATATCTTCCTGTCCGATTCCAAGTTTCGGTGAGATTGCACCATGCAATACATGGTACACTCCGTTGTATTTTCCTGTTCTCTCATATGCTGCAAGATCTCTCGGAGTCTCCACGACCATGATCGTAGATTTGTCCCGGTTCTGCGATGCACAGATTGGACAGATCTCTTTGTCCGTCAATGTATAACATTCTTTGCAATATCTGACATTCTCCCTTGCATTTACCATTGTATCAGCAAGAGATTTTACCTGATCTGCCGGCATATTGATAATATGATACGCTAACCGTTGTGCCGATTTGTTACCAATTCCCGGTAACCTTCCAAGTTCTTCTACCAGGTGATTCACCTGTTCACTATATAAATCCATTAGAACGGAAAGCCTCCCAATCCACCCATGCCTCCGGTAATCTTAGACATCTGGGAATTCTGGTCTTCTTCCTGCATGCGGAGTGCCTCATTGGTCGCTGCCATGATCAGATCTTCTAACATTTCAATATCGTCCGGATCTACCACTTCCGGGTCTAAATGAACTTCTGTAATCTCTTTCTTTCCGGACATTACAACCTTCACAACTCCACCACCTGCGGTTGCTTCGTAGGTTTTCTCCTCCAATGCCTTTGCCTGCTCCTCCATCTGTTTCTGCATACGCTGTGCCTGCTTCATCAGATTGTTCATGTTACCAGGCATACCTCCTGGAAATCCACCTCTTTTTGCCATAATTCTATCCTCCTAAAATTAATATCTTCTTTTTATCTATTCTTCTGTGATAATATCAAAATGTACCTTTGACAGATTCACACTTGTAACATCTTTTTCTGCTAAAGATTCCTTGGACTGGCAGGAGATCTCTACCTGCTTTCCGGTCAGTTCTGCCACCAGATCCTGCAATGCCTTCATGTGATCCTCTTTGGAAAACTGTTGAAATCCCATCTTTCCCTCTTGTGAATTATCAAATGACAGCAATACAGACTTGCGATCCGGACCAATGTTAATGCTTGCCGCATCTAACAGTTTCATTGTTCCCTGCCCGATCCTGTCCCGTAATTCAGAAGTCTTTCTTATCTTCTGGATATTCTCTATTATAAGTTTCATGTCTTCATATTCTGCCGGTGTCAGTTCTTTTTTCAGGACTTTCTCCCGGTCAAGATCCGGTTCTGCAACCTGCTCTTTTGCCGGACTGTCCGGTTGTTGTACCGGTGCAAATTGTCCTTCCGCCAACGCAATCGATGTTTTCTCCACCTTACGTTCCAGCACTCTCAGACGATCCAATATAGAATCCGTATCTACTTCCATCTGCGGTGTTGTCAGTTTGATGATCGCAAGTTCCAATGAAACTCTCTTCTGTGTCGCATACCGGATCCGGTTCGACAATTCCGAAAATACCCGGATATACCGCATCAGTGTGTTCAGTTCCAATTCCTGTGCTGTCTGTTTCATAATTGCCAGATTCTCTGCGGAAATATCCAGCTGGTCATTTACTTCGTCCGACACCTTCACCATCATCAGATTCCGCATATACCATGTAAAGTCTGTAACAAACTGTGAAAGTTCTCTTCCCTGCCAGATGATCTCCTCGATAATCGCAAGTGCCTCCATCGTTTGCCCCTTGGCAATCTCCACGATCAACCGGTTAAACACATCAATGTCCACCGCTCCGAGCACTTCTAATACCTTGTCATAGGTCAGTTTCTGTCCTAAATAAAAAGCAATACACTGATCTAACAGACTCAAAGCATCTCGCATGGATCCATCCGCAGCCTTTGCCACATACCTGACTGCCTTTTCCTCTGCTTCAATCCCTTCTCTTCCAAGCAGTTCCATCAACCGCTCATAAATGGTCTCCAAACTGATCCGCCTGAAATCATACCGCTGGCAGCGGGACAAGATTGTAATCGGAATCTTATGTGCCTCCGTCGTTGCTAATATAAATATAACATAAGACGGCGGTTCTTCTAACGTCTTCAACAATGCATTAAATGCTCCAATGGAGAGCATATGCACTTCATCAATAATATATACTTTGTATTTTCCTTCTGCGGGAGAATATTGCACTTCTTCCCGGATATCTCTTATGTTATCCACGCCATTATTCGATGCAGCGTCAATCTCAATTACGTTCAATGAACTGCCTGCCTGAATTGCTTTACAGGTCGCACATTCATTACATGGGCTGCCATCTTCTAACGGATGTTCACAATTCACTGCCTTTGCAAACAGCTTGGCGACCGTTGTCTTTCCCGTTCCACGGGTTCCGCAGAACAGATACGCATGCCCGACACGGTCATGTGTAATCTGATTCTTCAAGGTTGTAACAACATGCTCCTGTCCTTTTACTTCCTCGAATTCATCCGGCCTCCACTTTCGATATAGTGCCATATATGACATAATTACATAGCTCCTCCCTAGTCAAACCGAAATACGGTATCCAGCATCCGCAAAGTCTTAAAATTACCCTTTGCAGAAATCTCTCCCGCCATAAATCCCTTCTGGAAGGATGTTTTGTTCTCTATAATATTCTGCAACACCTTCGTTGACGTACGCAGGACAACATCTGCTTCATCTGTCGCCGCATAAAATGTCTTCACATGATCCGGTGTTGCTTCCACATGAAGGATCTGATCCGTATCCGTAATAATGATCGCATAAGATGCTGTAAAATCATCCTGTGCATGATAATGGCGGATCAATGCTCCCGCAAAAGAATCCCCTTCTGTGTCAATATTCTTATCCGGTGCATATACCGGCTCTTTGGCAGATTCTTCCGGTACGCTCTCCGGTTCCTCTTCCGTTTTTTCTTCTTCGTCTTCCCGCAGCATTTTCTTAAACATTGCCGATAACTCTTCAATATCTTCCTTCTGCTGCTTCACATATGTCTCATCACTGACAAACTTAGAAAGCTGCTCACTCTCCTGCGGTGTCAGTTCAATTGTCCGTGTCTTCAGCAAATTGGCACGAACCGCCAAATTACTTGTTGGCAGACTCTTGGTTTTCTGATGGATTGCACGATACAATGCTTCCGAACGCTTTTCAATGATCTGCGTATATCCTTCATTGCTCTCAAACTCATCTAAGTTGTCTATATAGGCAACTAATCCATTCACCGGAATTCCGCCTAATGTCTCCCATGCGCGTACCAAACTAAGCTCTGCATCTCTTTCGCCATAAGTGGTCGCCATAACAACCGGCAGCATATAAAGATCCTGCATGACCTGCTTGTCTGCATACAACCAGCACATATCTAAGAACTGCTGCATATATCCACCGATGCCAAACCACTCTACCGATGCTGCTAAGATCACACCATCCGCCTCTTTTAATGTTGCCGGCAATGTAGCAATCGCATTCTTATTTTCAAAGATATTGTATCGATTTACTTCCACACGAAGTTCTTTTAAAACTTCGGTCATCTTATTCAGTACATAAATAGTCGGATCTTCCACCAGACCCCGTCCACCATAGTATATATTAATCTTCGTCGGATTCACCTCCACCTGTCGCCTGTATCCCCGGCATATGTTATAATGCACAGATTCACAGAACAAAATACCACTTTCAGTATAGCGGAAAATGAGTATTTTTACAATGGTTTCCGCAATAAAAAAGCCCAAATACATATGTATCGGACTTTTTTTATCTGTCACGTTGAATAACATTCTGATCTATGTTATTTTTATATCATGATTTATATTTTTTAACGGGGAGATTTACGATCATGAAAAAATTTCTTACAACCATTACCATCCTTTTACTGAGTGGTCTTCTTTGTTTTCCAACCCATGCAAAACAGAGCACGGCAACGGACAAAAAAGCATCAAAAGAAAGCACGATCACAATCAGTGCAGCAGGCGACTGCACATTAGGAATCGATTCAAGAATCCACCATACCTTTGACAGTTATTACACAAAAAACGGAAATGTCTATTTTCTAAAAAAAGTAAAACCGGTCTTTTCCAAGGATGACATCACGATCGTCAACTTTGAAGGAACCCTTACTACATCCACCAATCGTGCAAATAAGGCATTTACATTTAAAGGTCCGAAAAAATATGTCGGGATTCTGAAAAAAGGTTCTGTCGAAGTTGTTACCCTTGCAAATAATCATTCAATGGATTTTGGCAGGAAGGGACTTGCAGACACGCAAAAGACCTTGAAGAAAAACAAGATTGCTTATTGCTATAACAGTACCATTGCTTATAAAAAAGTAAAAGGTATCAAGATTGCATTCATAGGCTTCAGTCAGTTAGAGGGTACCACCGCTTCGCAAGTAACAAAAGCAATCAAAAAAGCGAAAAAGAAACGTGCCAAAATTATCATTACCAGCTTTCACTGGGGCATTGAACGGGAATACTACCCAAACTCAAAGCAAAAATCATTGGCACATAGTGCGATCAATGCCGGTGCCTCATTAGTTCTTGGTCACCATCCGCATGTACTGCAGGGCATTGAACGATATAAAGGCCGATACATTGTCTACAGTCTCGGTAATTTCTGTTTTGGAGGAAACACGAATCCGAAAGACAAAGACACCATGATCTTCCAACAGACCTTTCACATTAAAGACGGCAAAGTCCTTTCCAAAAAAGATGCCAGAGTCGTTGCCTGTTCCTTATCCGGTTCTTCTGCCTGTAATGATTACCAGCCAAGGATCTTAAAGGGCTCTTCAAAAAAGCGTGTTATCAAAAAACTAAACACTTTAAGCAAAGGACTTCACGTCAGAATTAATTCAAAAGGGAAGTTACAATAACAAATTCACAATTTGCGAAGGCGACCATGTCGCCTTCTTCTATTTTATAGTCTCTTCCCGGTTCTATCATTTCTCCATTTAAAAAAGTTCCATTCGTTGAATTAAGATCCAACAGATAGATTCCATCTGCCTTTTCCATAATCTTTGCATGTAATCTGCTGACGCCTCGTTCTTTTAACAGATAGGTGCAGCCTTCTGCCATACTTCCGATCACAACATTTCCTTTTTGCAAATGGATGTCCGGATATTTTCCATCCTTCATTGATTTTAACATCCATTCTTTCGGTTGATGTTCTTCCACAATATCATGCGCTTCCTTTTCCACTAATAAGGAAGTCTCCCCAATCTCTTCTCCCGTCTTATTATATTTTCCTGCTTCCTCTGTTGTTTCTGATGCATGTCCGGATTCCTGTGCCATTCTCTCCAAATAATCTTTCATAATGTCATCCGGTGTTTCCTCTTCTTTTTGCATGCAACAGATCGTGACAATGATCAGCAATATCATACCGACAAACAAATATCTCATATAATATAGCGACAATTGTCCGGTAATCAATCCGGCAAACAATACAATATCCGCCAATGCTAACAGGCTCATAATGATCCGGCCAATCCACTGTTTTATACCGGTCTTTTCTTTATTTGTTACTTCTTTCCCACTTTGCTGTTGTATTTTCTCTCCTGCCGGATTTTCCTTTTCCGTGTGTTCTCTTTCTTCCGTTTCCAGCCTGCGTTCAATAAAATCCGGTATCCCCGGTTCCGGTTTCTGTCGATAATGTTCCAGTCTTTCTACATTTAATGTATCTTCGGTTACAATATCGTAAAACCGCATAAGCAATAACACAATCGCATCCTGTTTTTTATCAATCTTTTGTAATATCTGCGTCAGTACCGTTCGAATATCTCCACGATCGCTGCCGGAATCCGGGTAATAACAAAACTGTAACCGGCCTGTCTCCACATCAATAAATATGTTAGAACAGTCCCATAGAATACCATCCGGGTTCAACAGATATTCGTCCGGTATTCTCATTCCTTCTGCCATTGATGCGATCATATTCTCAACTCTTTCATAGCTAAATACAAGATGATCCATTACCGAAGCAAGCGACGTATGATACTGCAGCCTGTAATATAACGTAACCTTTCCGTTTAATTGCCTGACCTCATATGTCAGAAAATGTGGGACTTCATGAAATTGAAACAAATTACTCTCATACCCCGGCTTCCACTCTCCATCCCATGGTAAAATCATATAATTTGTATAACCTTCCTTAATGAACTGTGTCTGCAATGATCTGCCACCTCCTAAGATTACGAACCGGGTCACTGATATCTTTTTTCATTGTTATTTCCGTAACCGCCCATTTATTTTCTTTACGAAAAGTCCCTTCCCGGTTTGCTCCCCTTTTATTGATATATATGGATTCCCCGGAAACCACGGATTCTTCCTGCTGCCCATAGATTGCTTCCGATAACCGGTCCATTCCCTTTCCTGCCTCCATATAATATAAAAATGCCATAATGTATAAATAGATACAGATTAAGAAAATGGGCATCAATACGGTAAACTCCACAATAATACTTCCCACATTTCTTCTTCCCATAACTGCTTTTTTCTGATGCATTTTCTCACCTCCCACATCTTTGGCAGGGACCCAATCCGCCCGTTTCACTCTTTTTTACTCTCGAAACCGTTCTCTTCAACCCACTGCACCCTCTGCTACCGTGATACACTCTTCCATTTTGTGCTATATAATAAGAACCGGTCGATTTTTTTCCACAATACCGACATGCAGATAACCCTGCCGTTCCCGTCGTTTTTCTCACTTTTAATTCCAGATGTGTGCAATCTCTGCGCATATGATATACTGCTTCGTTTGGGGTAATGAACACATATGTATCCCCCATTTCTTCAGACGGATCAAACCCCAAAAATCCTTTCTGCCGGATCTCATTTCTTCTCCGCATCTGATATTTTCCCAAAAAAGGAACTTCCACCTGAAAACAATAATCTGCTCTCGCATAAAATACTTTGGAATTGTCCGGATCTTTCTTCTGTGTAATAACAATTCCATTTCTGCCGCCCGCCACACAACTATCCACATAAAAACTATCTCCCAGATAATCCCGGAATTGCGATATCAGCACTCCTGTATTTACAATATCCGAAACGGTTCCATTTTTCTTCAGACGATCTTCCAGATAACAATATTGTGCCGTATATCCCGCTGCCTCCGCCAGACTCTGATGAATCTTTGCATCTGCTAACAACATGGCAGACAGCCGGGTGACGATCATCATAAAAAACAGAAAGATTGGAACTACCAGACATGCTTCTACCGTTACAGTTCCCCTGTTTCTCACTCTATAACTCCTCTCTGTTACAACTCCATTTTCCTAAACATCCTTCTTTTGATTATGTATTGAATGCAGCCCCTATACTGAATACTTTGTTCATGCTTGGAGATTTTATTTTAACAGAGGTTGATATCATTTTAACCTGGATATTCCGCATAAGGACTCCACTCAATACATAACATTATGTTTAATCATTTGTATAGGAAAACGGTTCATCAAAATATATTTCATATAGTTCCTTGCTTTTTCCACCAACAAACATGTCATTGACCGTAATCTTTCCTTGAAACCTTCCTGCTCCGATCAGATCCCCTATACGAAAAGATGGCATTTGAACTTGTAGATTCTTCTCTATCATATCCAGCATTCTTGCATAGGTGACTTCTTTTCCCGCCTCCTTTATCAGTAATAACATAAGAAAACTCTCATAATCCATACCATTCGTCTGTGTTGGCACGGTTCCTTTTGCCGCCAGACTTTTGAGATCTGTATACCAGTTTGTGGTATTCTTTACATAAGGCACCTTTTCCCCCGCCAGAAGTAGTTTTATCTCATGCAGGGACTCTCCATACGCCCAACAGCCTAATAGCAGATATTTTACAATCTCCATCAATGCCGGGGTTCCTGTCGCTGTGCATATTCCGGCGGCAACCGTTAACGCTTCGCTTTTTTTGGCAGAATCACTTAACAGATATGCGTAATTGACCGGCATTCTAAGCCATGCAATATCATTTACTACTGCCTGCACATTGTCATAATCATTATTCCTTCCAACCAGAATGTATTCCATTTCACATTTAACCACCGAATCTTCTCTGGTATGAACAACATTTGAGAAATGTTCCTTCACATAGTCTGCAAATGCAACCCGCTCTGTTACGAGAGAACTTCCCATATCCCCGGATTCTTTTAGGGCATTCTTCATCTTCCCGATATCTGCAAAACTGATATCTTTTTCTACCCTCGCAATACCGGTATAATCCGCCGATGGCGATTGGGAATAATCCATCTTCTCTCTGGATATAGTCACATGATCCGGAAGAACAAAAGACAACAACCCGGATTTTGTTGCTTCCTTTAATGTCTCCCTTGGGTCTGTCACATCTTCCTCTGTCATTTCTGTTGTATCCGGTTGTTTCATTCCTTCTATTTCCTGTGCATTTCGATCGGTTTCCTGCTTTGCATTCTCCACATTTTCATTTTGCCCGGTAACAGAGTTCCACACCTCCTCTGCCTTCTTAACAACCCCTTCCGTCTTCTCATACTCTTTGATCTGTTGTTTCAACGTCTTCATTCCATGTTCTAATATATGAACCTCTTCTGCTAATGCAATCTCTTCTACATCATATTGATATATCTGTCCGGTTCCTCCGTTCAGCGACTCCTCTATGTAATTCCGGTAACGCTCTTCTGCGATTGCTTCACTTCCCGTTGCATAAGTCGGATCAAGATATAATAAATGATATCGCTCAAACAGTTCCCGATGATAATCCGCCAATATACTGGTCTGTGCACTATGAATCACTGCCCGGGCCTTTACCCGGCTCATATAGATTCTTCCCACTTCTAGTGCAGTAAGAGTGAAAAGCAATAGCACACTGATCATGCACGAAAAAAATACCGTTGTCTGCCCTTTGTTCTTCATAGCACACCTCCCATTTTTGCTGCTGTGTGGCATCCTTTGTCAACAAGTTACGAATAGATCTTCTTTGCACTGGAATTAATGGATTTCCATATATTATTAACCAGTGTCGTGATCTGCTCTTTAAAAATGATAACCAATGCGATCAATACCACGATGATCAGTATGATCTCTACAACTCCCATACCGGATTCATCCTGCATAAAATCCGCAAAGGATCTTCTGACATTTCCCATATATACCACCTCCTTTCCCGGTAATAGCAGATCAAAAGCTCATAAATGCCGGAATCATGATCATCATCATTACGATAACTAATAACAAGATCATCGGTCCTAACAGTTTGGTTCCTGCTTCTTCTCCGTATTTCTTTGCCAGATTCTTTCGTTCTTCTAATGCCGCATGCTCCTGCTGTTCAAAAATATCCGTCAAACCCTTTGTACCTCTCACCACGTTCTGTTCGAGCAGTGTCATCAATTTAATATACGGATTAAGCTGCAGCCTTCTGCCTAACTGATAATAGATCTGTTCCTCTGACATTCCCAACTCAAAACCTCTTTTTGCAACTACTAATTCACGAATTAACGGCTCTCTCATATCCTCCTTCTTCTTATTCTCATATTCCCTTATCATCTGTTCAAATATATGTTTTACCTGCATGCCCGCTCCTAACATCAACACCATTTCATTTACAAACCATGGATAACTTCTAAGCAGATTCCGCTTTCGTATTTTTTCCTTTTCTCTTTCCTGTTCCTTCTGCCTGAATACCAGAAGTGCCATTGTGATACATCCAAAGATCAGCACTTGCATGGCATTGATTGAATTCTCATCCGTTCTTGTGATCATCACGCCATCCATAGACATCGGAATTGTAAAATGATCTTCCTGCTCCTGTTTCTTCTCCTCTGCCTGAATCTCTTCTTTGACCTTGGCAAATATCTTCTGCATAGAAGTTGTTTCCCTTTGATAGATTCGGAGCTTAAATACTTTCTCCTGCTCTATCTTCCCATATTGCAAAATAATCCGAAGTTCTGTCTCTATTCCTTTTTGTATTTCTTTTTTCTCATATCCGGCATCGGTCAGCTCTTCCGGTGTATTCTTCACTTTTCCGGTTTCATCGATCAGGGAATACTGCAACGGCTGTACCTCCATATCAAATGGAAATTCTTCCGGATCCAACGAAAATATCAGATCCTTTTCTACTTTCTGAAGACTTTTATTCTCCCCTTTCATATGTAATTCCAGATATTCAAAGGCTCCTTTCATTTTTTTGTTGACCGTCTTATCATCATATTGGCGGGGCAATACGGTCAGCGTATAGTCTTCTGTTGTTTCTTCCTTTTTCAATTGAAAAACCGCCTGCGTTTCCGCTCCTCCGAATCCTTCCCGGTATATCGTAATGTCACCTGTTTTCTCATAAAATGTCAGTGCAAAACTGACACTGTTTACAACACATAACATAATGATCAGATATGGATAACACTGTAACCATTCTCCAAATTTTGTTATCCTCCTGTTTTTCCGGTACAATATAAATTCCGCGATTGCCCACGCTATGACAATATATATCAATCCGTTTATTATTCTCATATCGGTATCTCCATTATCTTTTCCGCCCACATACCGGCAATATTTACACCTATCAGGAATAACAGCATTATTCCCGCTCCGATCAGATTATGATACAAAACCTGCAGGAAATCCCCATTACTGACACGCAGATATAATAAGATTCCATAAGGCATAACCATCATGATCTTCTCTTCTAATTTTTTTGCAGCGATCATAGTCTGTATCTCCTCTTCCACCATCATTTTATCGGAAATACTGTTCACTGTTTTCTGAATGATTCTGATCAGATTACCCCCGTTTTGTTTTGCCGCTCTGATAACATTTGCAAAGTTTTCAATATCTTCTGTCCCACTTCGTCTTCCAAAGTCCATTACTAATTCTGCGATTGGAATGTTTCTGTCCAATCCGTATTGAATCCTGTCTAATTCAGGAAAAATATCTGCATTCTCTTCATAGAGCAGTTTGAGATCCTTCGCCGCAATTGAAAAAGAATGTTCTAAGGAATACCCTGCCGTCAACGAAGTAACAATCGATTCCATTAACGAACGAAACTGTACACACAACTGTTTTTTCTGCCGGGCAATTTGTTGTCGTTTCATTTTTTTATATTGCAGCAGACCAATTGGCACACACAGGAAAGCCGCTTTTACCGAGTCAAAGAATAAGTAGCTGATCATGCCTGTCTGCCCGGCGACTATTGCAACATACGTTAGCCAGTCTGTCCGGGTAAATGTATACCGGTCATAATTCTTTATTACCATGCAGACTTTCCTCCCAGATTCCACTCATTACAAGTTTATCGATATTCTTAAGGTTCTGTTCCCTCTCTAATTTTCCATTTACCTTTCCTGTTCCATTCCCGGTTTCCCGAAATACATATATTGGCCGCAGTTGAATTTCTCCATCTTCTACACCTGTCACTTCACTGATTTCCAGAACCTTTCTGCTGTTATCCCGAAGCCTTCCCAGATGAACAACAATGTCAATTGCCGCAGCAAGCTGTTGTTTGATCGCCAACACCGGCATATCATATCCCATCAGTATCATAGTCACTAAACGAATCATCATTTCTTCTGCAGAATTACCGTGTCCGGTACTGATACTTCCATCGTGCCCGGTCAACATACTGTTCGCCATATCCATTGCCGCATGATCCCTTACTTCCCCGACAATGATCCGGTCCGGCCGCATTCGCAAAGCGGATTTGATCAGATCCGACATCGTGATCGCATTTTCTCCCTCTACATTTGCATTTCTTGTTTCCAGCCTTACAAGATTCGGAATCCCCTTGATCTGTAACTCTGCCGAATCTTCGATCGTGATCACACGTTCCTCTGATGGAATATAATTGCTCAACACATTTAAGAAGGTGGTCTTGCCACTTCCTGTTCCTCCACTTATAAAAATGTTATATTTTGCCTTCACAAGCTTCTCTAGAAATGCAGCCGCCTCTCTTGTAATAGATCCCATCTTTATCAATCTGTGCATGGTAAAAAACTCTTTTGGGAATTTCCGTATTGTCATAACTGCACCATCCAACGCTATCGGTGGCAATACAACATTTACGCGGGAGCCATCTTCTAAACGTGCATCTACAATTGGCACTGTTTCATTCACAATACGGTTACAACTGCTTACAATCTGTTGAATCACATTACGAAGCCGTTCCTCTGATGTAAACTGTTCTGCAACCGAATAGATCCTCCCTCTCTTTTCTATGAAGATATGATCCTTCCCATTTACCATAATCTCTGATATATCATCATCTTCTAACAATCCGGACAATACATCCAATTTTCGAAATACGTTAAATAATTCCTGTTTCATCTTCTGACGTTCCGCTACCGACAGATAATATTCTCTGTCCGATTCCAATATCTTTTTCTCTATGATCTCCTCCATTTGTTCATCTGTCAGATTCCCATATTGATTAAATTGAATATACAATTCCCTCTGTAATTGTTCTTTTTCTTCCTGTATTCTTTTTTCCAATCGTTCTTCCTTTCCCTAACTTACCCTTTGCGTTCCCGCAACATCATCTACACTCTCACTTCTCCAGAATACCGGACAATCCGGCCGGATTCCGCATATTCAGAAAATGAACCTTGTCAAGCGATGCAGCCAATCCGTATGCACTGACAAGCTGTTCAAATTTTTCTTTCTTTTGAAGTGATACCGGTTCCTCTATATATGGGACGATCACCTGATCAAATAATGTCAGGCACTGAATATCCTGTAATATTCCTGTTCCAATATCAAAAAATATTCCATGGTACCCCTTTTCCTTTTTCAATAGCTGTAAAAACCATTCCATATCTTCCAGCTTCATCGTCTTTGTATCAAATGGTGAAAATGGAGACTCCACAATACCGTTCGATTGACCGATCCATTCCAATAACTTATCTTCCTTTCTCTCTTTCACCAGATACAGCCAGTCAATCCTATCAGCATCACAAACCACTCCGTAGTCCTCCATTCCGATATACATCCATCTTTTCTCATCCTGCCCCTGTATATAATCCAATATCATCTGCGTCTTTCCGCACCTTCCAATCGGAGAATAGACCGCTACCAGCGGATGTTGCTGCACTAGATATAACGCATCTGCATATAAGATCCGGTTTACTTCCTTTGCAATCCGTACTCCGCTTTGATATCGGTTTATCGGATGAAATTGCTTCTTTTCCTGTTGTCCTTCCGTCAACCATATATAGCAGATCTTGTTATACTCCTCTGCCATGCACATAAGCAGTCCCTCATTCGTGGACATGATCACCTCAGGATGATGCTGTTGCACAAACTCATACAGCTTGTCTTTTTGTGTAAATGCACTGCATTGAATGCTCCCTTTATTCATCCGGTTCAGATATGCAGCCAGTCTTCCAACATATTCCATTTCCTCATCTAAAATGCCGATCCGAAGCACTTTATCACCTCCTGTCCCAGACACAGAACAACACTCCCTGTAACCGGAATTGCCATTGCTATCTCCTCGCCTTTTACATACACCGGTTTTTTGTCGATTCTGCGTACGATCATTCTTAACAGGATATAGACTGCAGCCAGCACAAACGAATATATGATAATGTCAAATGCTTCCTCCGGATATAAGATTGCTAACATGAACAATAATTTTATATCACCTGCTCCTAATCCCTTCATAAGATACAACAGATACAATCCAATCCAGACCAAACCGATGAGTTGTAACATTTCTACAATAACTTTTTGTTCATTGGCATATATTACCCCGATAACTCCTGCTCCCATTCCGATACCGATTACTCTGTTCTCTATTTTTTTCTCTTTGATATCGGTGTACACAACCCTCACAAGCAGAATACCGGTTATAATATAACGTATCTTCTGTAACGTCTTTACCACCTCCGTTTCATATTTTTTGCAATTATATACCGCTCTTTTTTGCTTGTCTACAATTATGACCAAAAGTACCGAATTTCGTAATTTCACCCCTTTTTTGTACATATTTATGTACAAAAAAGTCATAATTTCATTGCCTAAAAAACACATTTATGACCAAAAATACATAATTATGTATTTTTAGTCATAATTATGTACTTTTTGTACATAAAAAAACGGTGAATACATTCGCACCCTCATGCGATATATTCACCGTTTCGTTTTATCATTTTTCTGTTTTATAAGTTCTCACACATATGTTTCAACGATCACTCTTTATCCACATATTTGTTAAGTGTCTCTACTACATCGTTCAGATTATATGGTTTGGCAATGTAATCATCTAGTTTTGCCTCTAAGATACGCTCTTTGTCTCCAAACATTGCTCTCGCTGTAACGGCAATGATCGGCAAACGCTTACGGTTCTCCCGCAACTCAATTGCACGGATCTCCTGTGTTGCCGCAAGTCCATCCATAACCGGCATCTGTACATCAAACAAAGCTGCCTGATATTCTTTCTGTTTAAATAATTCTACTGCCTTTTCACCATTTTCTGCGATATCATAAGAATATCCGGCCATTCCAAGTAACTTACCGATTACCTGCTGGTTCACCGGTTCGTCCTCCGCAACCAGAATTCTTGCTCTGGAATGTCCTGCAAGAGAGAATACTGCCGGCTCCTCTTCCTTCGTAGCGGCACTTTCCTCGATCTCGACATCGGCAGCCTTGATCAGCTTCAAAGGTACTTCCACAATAAAGGTTGAACCCAATCCCTCCTTACTCTGTACAGTGATATTACCACCCATTAACTCAACGATCTGTTTTGTGATAACAAGACCTAAACCGGAACCACCGTATTTACGGGTATCAGAAGAATCCACCTGTGAAAATCGGATAAACAGTTTGTTCTTATCTGCATCAGAGATACCGATTCCGGAATCGGCAACGGCAATACGCAATTTAACCTTATCCATGGAATCATCCAAACATGCAACTTTAACACGAACACCGCCCTCATTTGTAAACTTGATCGCATTGGAAAGCATACAATTCAATACCTGCTGGATCCGTTGTCCATCTCCTCGTACTAACTTCGGAATATTGCCTCCAAATGTGCAGTCCAGACCAAGTCCTTTTCCGTTTGCAATCGGAATCTGTGCAGCAACTGTTTCTTCAATAATCGCCTTGATATCAAAATTCTCTTCGCGCAAATTGTATTTACCTGCTTCTAACTTGGAAATATCCAGAATGTCATTGATCAGACGAAGTAATGTATCGGCACAATTCTTAGCTGTAGTTAAATTATCACGATAATCTGCCTGAAGATCCTCTGCCATCAGAGTAAGCTGTAACATTCCGAGAATTCCGTTGATCGGTGTACGGATCTCATGTGACATATTGGCAAGGAACTCTGACTGCGTCTTATATGCAGCATTGGCATCTTTGATAGCCTTGGACAGTTTGTTCTCTGTCTCCTTCTGCTCCGTAATGTCAATGACTACCATGTTAATGTAATCCGCCTCTGATTTGTACATAACAATGTTAAATACTTTGCTGAGACGTTCCATTGTAATCTCAACTGCCAGTAATTCTCCCTGTTTGGTGCCGGAATTATTGTACGCCTCAAACCATGCATTGATGTCCTGTAACACCTCTACCCGGCTTTCTGAAATTACCTTGTTATAGTAATCCGAAATGTCGAGATCAAACAATCGGCCAAATGTCTCATTTGCATCACTGATCCGGTATCCCATATTTCTTCCGGATTGTGGATCTCTTAAAATCTGTGCCTGTGCAAAACCAACCGGCAGATTCAGGAATAATTTCTTATACTTATCACTCTTTACCTCCGATTGCCTTTCCTCATCCTGCATAAATTTAAGCATTACCGCAGCAATACCAATTGTTAATACGATCACAATAATTGCTAATACCACAACCGTATTTCTGGCATCCGATGCTCCCATTTTCTTTAAAATGACAGAAGTTCCTGCCACAACTGCAATGATCAGAATGCCTACCAGCAGAAAATATGCTGCTTTTAACCTTGATAACCCTTTACTCTTCTCCATTAAACGTTACCCCCGTTTCTTTATTATTGCAGACCTTGGTCTGTCAGGTTCTTATTTACTCCGTTACTTCTTTTTCTACATGAAATTGTTCTTCCTTTATAATCCGCTCCTTTCCGGCAGATGGATTCCTTCTCATATCCTTCTCCATCTTATATAAAAACCAGAACGCTGCAATTCCAAGCAATGTTGCCACAAATCCCCGTAACAGTCCCGGACAATGATATACCATCCTGATCTCATAATCGCCTGCCGGTAATTCTGTTCCCAGAAAGCCTTCCAACACCACCATGCTGTCCATCTTCTTACCATTTGCATAAATGGTCCAACCATCGTCATACGGAACGGATGTCATAAAGACTCCATCCTTCTGTACAGAAATCGTACCTTCTATTCTGGTATCTTTATATTTTGTAACATTCATTACCTGCTGTGAAATGATATCATGAAACTGCTGGTATTGTTCCGGCAAAAATTCCATCGGATAGCAATACAGCGATCCACTCATATCCTCTCCATCATTCAGTATAAACTGAATATCCACTGTCTGACCGGCTTTTACATTCCCGACATGGAAGATCTGCCCCTGATACCGGTCAAATGCAACTTCATTTCCATCTATCAATAAGGCGATCTTGTGTACATTACTTCCACGGCAATTCACATACAGATCCATATCTCTTGGCATCGTGTAGATCATATCCGCTCTTGCACTGGCATTCGCCTTTGAGTAATTGACATTATATCCGTCCTGTGCTTCTTCAACATTGACATTCGTTCCATATGTCTGCAATTGCAGATCATCATAAATGGATACAAAGACCGGTTCAATTCCCGTCATTGCTCCACACAATTCATTCTGCACAGTAAATGGTCCATTATCCTCGGTGTCAAAATCAAGGATCTCTTTGTTGACCATATAACCAAACGGTAATGCATCCTCATTCTTGTAAACCGTGATCTTACCTTCTTTGTCATAAGAATCCATATCCAGATTCACAAAATCACCCTCACGGGTATAGACGTATTTGACACCCAGTAGTGCATTCGTGACCGGTGTTGCCCCGTAATACAAATATTCATTGGCTCCCGTATAGAATCCAAGTTTGCCCATGATCTCAACCAGTTCCCCGCGAACAGTCGAACCAAAGATTCCAACACTCTTCAGATTATACCAGGTTGCTTCGTCTACCGGCAGCGGTTCCAGAATATCAGATCGGTATAATCCGGTATCCTTTTCCTCTACCCTTTGTTTTAATGTCTCAAATGTATCGGTATCGCCGTAATAATATTCCGGCTCGGAACTTCCCACCTGTCCGAATCCAAACAATCCGTTTGCCGCCATCTCGACAATGGCTGCAAATACAAGAAGATACTCAAATATGATCCTCTTTCCAGGTATCCTTACATATAAAGAAAACAGTACCACATACACTGTGAGTAAAATTGCAGTCCATATATACGTTCTGTTCGCATATGTAACTTCTGCATTATAATAACAGAATATCACAAATACCATACTAAGTGCATAGCCGACGACAACCATATATAACCGGATCTGCTTTCTTTTTAAATATACCTCATACGCCATGATCAGCAGTAAAAAGATATATAAAAATACGAAACGGTTTGGAATTCCATACTGATTATGGAACCCGTGCCAGATATAATTCAACAATTCATTGTTACAGCTTATAATAAGGAAACATAACAACAGCCCATATTTTATCTTCTTCTCTAAGGAAATCTTCCTCATGCAGAAGAACATAAATGCTAACAGGATCGTAAAGATTCCACAATATAGGTTCGTTCCGGCATCCCCTACCTGATTCGTCATAACTTCCGAACAAAACAGGTGCGAACGAAGTGTATCTGCAAAAGATCCGTAAAATGTCCATTCCGGCAACTCAAAATCTGCCGAGGCAGTCGTCATAATTCCCATATACGCCGGTATCAAAACCACTGCTGCCATCAATGCCGCAATGATCGATGCGATCGCAAACCGGATTCCCTTTACAAAGAAATCCTTTATACTGCGGAAACGTAATGTAAAGAACCATAATACCAAAAAGAAACAGATCATAAAACTGATGTAATAATTACATACAAAACTATATACCAATGCCAGAATATACATTCTGCTGTCCTTTTTGGTAAACATCTTCTCCATTCCCAGAATAATGATTGGGAAAATGAAGATACAATCTAACCACATCAGATTCCAATAATAACCAACTACATAACTGCTGAATGCATAAAATAGTGAGAATGCAATAATTCCCGGATTCTTAACGGGCTTCTTGCCTACATGCATCAGAAAGTATGCAAAACAAAGTGCTGCCATAATGATCTTAACGGATATGATCAGATTCAATGCCATCGGCAAATGCGACTTTGCAAATAATATTATTATCAGATTAAACGGACTTGACAGATAATAGGACCATAATGAAATAAAATTATTACCAAGTCCCACATCCATTGTATATTGTAACCCGTCTAAGCTCTTCAGCTTTTCCTGATAATCCGAAAAGAACGGAAGATACTGATGCACTCCATCTACCACCACTAATGATTTGCCGCCAAACGGTCCGATCTCACCAATGATCCATGCCCCAAGCATCATAATAAGTGCAATGGCAAATGTTACCACATACACATATTTGTCTTTCACAAAATTCCATATTTTATTCTTCATGATTTCAATCCATTCCTATATTCTAATACTTTCTACATAAGAACCTTTTCCTGATTCCCTATCTGTTGTCCATCATAGAAAGCACTCTGTCATATTGTAATGAACCCCCAAACAGATCCAGTGCACTTCCAATCGTCACATTCAATCTTCCCTTACCAAGTGTACGAATTGTCTCAATATCCTCATAAGATCCGACACCACCTGCATAGGTGATTGGAATGTCTGCTTCTTCAGAAAGCATGGCAACCAGTTCTTCCTCTACACCATTTGCCTTACCTTCCACATCTACTGCATGAATTAAGAATTCATCCGCATATTCCTGTAATCGCTCTATTGTTTGCCTGCAAACAACTTCCTCTGTGAACTTCTGCCACCGATCCGTAACAATATAATATCTTCCTTCCCTCTTCCGGCAGCTTAGATCCAACACCAAATGTTCTCTTCCCACGGTATGATACAATAACTGCAACCGTTCATAATCCACTCTTCCATCTTTGAATACATATGAAGTTACAATTACATGGCTCGCGCCCATGTCTAAGAATTCCCGTGCATTCTCTGCGGTAATTCCCCCACCGATCTGCAAACCGCCCGGATACATCGCAAGTGCTTTCCTTGCCTGCTCCACATCCGCTTCATAATACTCGGTTCCTGCTTTGTTAAGTAAAATGATATGTCCTCCGTGGATTCCGGTGTTCCGATATAATTCTGCATAAAACGCAGCATCCTGTGTTGCCACAAAATTCTCTGTTGCCTGATTGCCGGCATCTAATAAAGAAACTCCCACAATCTGCTTTACCTGTCCGTTGTGTATATCAATACATGGTCGAAACTGCATGTTTTTCTCCATTTCCTTTAACTACCGATAATTAATAGCAATTATACCATATTTTAATAGGAATTACAACATTGCCTGCTCTACAATAAACTATTCCTTGCAATCCTTTTTTACTTTGATATAATGACAATTATAAAAGTATTTTTTTTAGTTTTGTCTTAGTCATAAGGAGATACATCATGCGCATTACTATTTGTGATGATCAAGAACGAGATCGTGCACGAATTACCGATATATTGACAAATCTCGCCAAAGAATTACAAGAAGATTTCACAATATCGGAATTTGACAATCAATATATGTTATTTGATTCCTTCAAACAATCCATACCTGATGCTATATTATTAGATATTGATATGCCGGAAGGTAATGGCATTACCATTGCAAACACCTTAGGTTCACAATACCCATACCTTCCAATCATGTTTGTTACCAATCATGACAATATGGTATTTGAAGCAATTAAATGTAACCCCTTCCGTTTTATTCGCAAATCATTACTGCAAGAAGAATTAACTGAAGCAATGCAGTCCCTTATAAAAAAATTAGCAAACGAAACCATACTGATTGACATCAAGACCAGCTCATTTACCACAACCTGCCAGCTTTCCGATATTATTTATATGGAAAGCAACCGACATTACCTTGATATCCATACAACAAAAGATATCTACCACTTTCGCGGCAAACTTGCTGATTACGACAAACGTCTGACAGAATACGGTTTTCTTCGTATTCATATCAGCTATTTAGTCAACATACGATATATCTATCAGCTTTCTTCGAAGGGAGTTCTCTTAGATGATAAGACACTTCTTCCAATCAGTAGAGACCGTACGGATGCAATTAAACTACAATACATCAGACAATTAGAGAGGTTTGTTCATGGAATTCATATATAACATTGCCGAATACATTGCCAACTATTTAGATGCAGCTTTTGCCATTTTTTTCATTACTTATACATTAGGGCGTAATTCCCGAATGGTAAATAAAAAAATCTATCCTCTTATCCTTATCGTGACCATTACACTTTTAGGATATCTGCAAGACAGCACTACTAATTCTGCAGTCCAAGACATTATTATATTTATAATCTGTTTTGTATTTGCATTACTATTTCTCAACAAATCTGTTGGCTGGAAGATTGTTGTCACTATCGTCTTTCTCTTAATGCTTACATTTTCTAATATGCTGCTAACCTATGGTATTACATCCATCGCAGATATTAGTGTAGAACAGCTTTGTTCCCCTGGTACCATCCGCCTTTTCTTATTACTCTTACATAAAATTGTATTTTTCTTGATGCTATTTATAAGTTCCTTATTATTACGCAAACAGATAATGGCATACCAACAATGTCTAATCGCTATCTTTTTGTTTGCCGGAATTTTATTATCCTGTTCTATTCTTATCAATATTACAAAAGCAGGCAATCTGACAATTTCTCAAGAATCCCAGCTTTTAATTGTTACGATTGGAATTTGTGCGATCAGTATCGCCGTTGGAATCTGTGTCTATCAGATGAACCAACAATATCGGCGTGAAATTGAAAATACCCGTTTACTTTCCCGCTTGCAGGAAGAAGAGGCCATGTTAAACAAGATGAATGAATTATATGAAAATAATCGTATTCTTCAACATGATCTGACAAGACATTTTACAATTCTGCAAGGACTTTTAGAACAATCTGATATTCACGAAGCGGAATGTTATATAAAGGAAGTTACACAAAAACATCTATCGCACACCTCTTATGTATATACTAGCAGTAATATTCTAAACAGTGTACTAAATGACAAAGCTGAACAATGCAGCAAAGCCGACATTGCATATCATGTAACAATCAGTGGAATTATAGACAAATCTATTCAGATGAATCTCGGAATCATTCTGTCAAATCTTCTTGACAATGCAATTGAAGCAGAAGGTCTGCAGCAGACAGAATGTCGCAAGATTATCGTACAACTATTCCATGAAAAGGGAATGTATCGCATTATAGTAAAGAATTATATCCAACACTCTGTATTAGACACCAACCCTTTTCTTCTTACAAATAAAAAGAACAAACAACAGCATGGTTTTGGAATTAAAAGCATCCGCAAAATTGTGCAATCTCTTGATGGAATCTATCAACAATATGAACAGGATTCTTACTTCATAACCTCCATAATTCTAACGGATTCTGCAAAGTGTGCCTAAAATCCTACGAAGTGTGCCACCCCTATTGAATTTTATATAAAATCAGCTATTATGACAAAAAAGGAGGACTATAAATGAGTCGTTTTCTTTCTTGTAGAATAGCTGATTTTTTAGTGCGTCAACAACAAATTTCAGAAGAAGAATGGGAAATCTGTCAATATGGATATGATACTTTAATTTACAGCACAGAACAGACAATTCTACTTCTGTTATTCGGATTACTTTTACATCAGATAACTGGAACACTTCTATATATCGCTGTTTATTTTTTGATTCGACGCTATACAGGAGGATATCATGCATCAACTAGATTACGTTGCACTATATTAACTCTGTCCACATATTTATTTTCTATTATAGGTGGCAATATTCTTACTTATATTTCTCATTTTTATATTATATTAGGTGTTTTGCAACTAATTTATTATATATTAATTTATCGATATAGTCCTGTGGAACACCCTAGTAAACCATTATCAAATAGTTTAAAAAAGAATAATCGCAAAATGGGATTTTTAATATCTATTATATTTACGATTGTTACACTGCTATGCTCCATCCATTCTTCCAAACTAGCAGGTATTCTGACTTGCTCTTTAATCAGCGTAGCGGTGTTGACAATACACCATGAATTCTATTCATAAACACAATATTCAGAAAGGAGATCAAAGATGAAATATCTACCAAGGTTACTTGCTGTAATTGGTAATCAAGCTGCAAAGAATGCCGTATGTGCTACATCACCAAAATTCTATTATCAGCCAAAAGAACCAAAATCCGCAAGAGAAAAGTATCAGAAATAACAAATTTAAGGAGGACAAAACAATGAAAAAAACAATTTTTATATTTGCATTAGCGATTTTATTTATTACAACTTATACTACTGATTCAAATGCCTCTATGGCAAAAGGTGTAAACTATACATCTTTCCCTAATTATTTTTATGCTACATCTGGTGCATCTATCAATACCACTCAGTATTGCAGAAAATCAGCAACTGGAGCCAAATATGCTGAATGCTATATTTCATCATTCAAAGGATCTGGTGTATTTACGGTCAGCCTAGGAAGATTAAAACATAATATTAGCATGACAAGTGGTGGAACAGCTAGAGCTCAATTTTCAAATGTTCCAAGGAAAGGAACATCCCTTAGCTATAAAGGTTCCCTTTCAAGAACAGGGGCTACTGCCAAAGTATATGCTGGCATGTATTAAGGAGTAAACCAATTGAAAAAATTTTCTCTATATAGTCTGTTATTTATCATAACTGTATTACTGACAGGTTGTGTAGAAGTTCCTGCTGAAGTATACGAGGAGTGGTATTTATACCGCTCCTTAACACCAGCAGAACGTCATACAAATCAGAAAGAAACAAATATTGAAAAAGATACAATAGCAGTCTGCAAACAACAAGCACTTAATTATCAAGGACAATCCTATAAACAGTTTACATTTCCTGAATATTTTGATATTCCGGATACAAAAAAAATATATACCTACAAACCTGTTTCTTTTCCATATTATGATCATTTTAATGAGTTAATTGATGCTTTTTTTACACCGGGATTATCCTCTCTAAACCAAAAAAATTACAAAAAACAATCATCTGACTGGAAAAAAGACTATGGCGAGATTTGGTCATCCACGGATGGCTCTTCTATCGTATGGATTAATAATGGTGGTACTTTCCAAATAACGAACCCGCATACCTATCAATATGATGAATATCAATGTAAACGAGTTAACACATATTGGCTGGAAAATACAGCTATTGCTGAAGACTCTTACCATTTATCAGATGGAAATATGACTGTTTCTGAAGCAATTACAATGGCTAATACCTATATTAAAAAACTACAGGATATTGAAGATCACATATGGACTTATACACCCTATGTATTGTATGTATGCCATGTAAGTGACGAAGATTATGCATATTCTTTTGTATATAAATATTCATACGATGGTATACCTTTTGATCCTGTTCCTGACTATCCGGTACAAGATGTTGATGACTATGATTCACTATGGGGTGGCGATGCACTATTACTTACAATCAGCAATCACAATGGTCTGGATTCTATCAGTAAATATGGCGTAACCGAAAGCAAAACTGAAGAAACCTCTTATACTAAGATTGTATCCTTAAAATCTGCTATTGACATCATATCTTCTAATTTAGATAATGCTTCTCCATTTCAATTTGATGAAGTATCCTTATCATATATCTATCAAATTGATAACCCTGTTAATCAAATGAATGGAGAAAGAAAATATGATACATTTGAATTAGACGATAGCAGCCGGTCTATTCGACCTTTTTGGGTATTCTCCATCAATATGAATCCAACAAATGCTGTGCTCTCTACACATAATCTAAGAAGTACAGTAATTATTGTAGATGCAATTAATGGACAAATGCAATATTTTCATGGAAACAACTATACTTATTAGGGGGGATTTAATGATTTGGAAACGAAGCTGGAATATATTAGATAAAAAAGAATGCATGATAGTTATTATATGTTTAGTTACTATCTTCTATATGAATCTATTAGATAGTAGTTCAAATACATCCTTATTACAAGGAATTCTTTCTTTACAACGTGATGACTTATTGGATAATTTTGCAGGAAGTTATATATGGCAAATTTATTCCGTTGCAAGAACAAATGAAGCATTATTGTATTTTCTTCCTGCATTATTAGGAATTGTAACAACCAAAAGATTTCTAGACGAATGGAATAGTCAATACATTATACATATACTAGGTCGAATAGATAAACGTATCTATTTATCCCAAATGATACAAAATACCATCTTAATCAGTATAGGAATTACTTTAGTATCTTGGATTCTATTTTGTATTACTGCATTTTTTCTATTAATTCCTCTTAATGAATATGAACCATCCATGCAATGTGTCATATATACTGCATTAACCGGAGTTAATATTCAAAACATACATGATATACAATATAGCATTCTTTTTTTTAATATTTTTCTTTCCTTAGCTGAACTATTAGCTTTTGCCGCTTTTGTTGGTTTATTTGATATCTTAATTGCTGCAATCAGTCGGAATTTATATATTACATTATGTTTGCCATGTTACATTTTTTATGTATTAAATCTTCTTCATCGCCGCTTATGGCTAATAAATGGCAAAACCTGGGCAAAATATTTAACTCCAGAAATTTTATTAGAATGGGATAAAAATAACCTAATTGGCTATATTGCCTGTCTAATCGTACTATATATAATTAGTACTACTATATTCTATTATTATATGAACAAGGGGGTAGATAAATGCAATGGATAATAAAATATCTGTTCATAAAATATTCGGACTATTTCGAAAAAACTGGAACGAATTATTAAGAAGTCCCAAAATGTTTGCAATTATTATTTCCATTACCTGGCTTATTTCAAATATGGTATTTCCCTATATGGATATTGCAAAGGAAACCGGAGAAGTTTACAACATTTTAGAACCTTATCTTATAATGTTTAATGTAGTAAGAGCTATGATTATTATTCCAATTTCATATCTATTATGGATTTGTGATTATCCAAAAGCAGGAAATGAACATATGTATTCCATCACCAGAATGGGAAAAAAGAATTGGCTTCTTGGGCAAATATTATTTATGCTCTTCGCTGGATTTCTATATTTATTACTATTGTTTGGAATAAGTTGCCTGGTTTGTCAGAAGAATGCTTTTCTTTTTAATGGATATAGTGGCTATATGCAACGTTTATCAAGTGATTATGCATCCATGAATGAAATAAATGGCGTAGGTATTGCAGTAAAAGACACATTATATTGTCATTTTCGTCCCTATACTGCACTTTTTGCAAACGTAGGAATGATGCTTTTGTATATGCTTTGGAGCAGTCTAATTCAAATTATTTTTGTATTATTGCATAAAAAAGCATTAGGCGTAATTGTCAATATATGTCTCATCGGAATTGGATTTATTACAAGTTTCTTCCGATGGAATGTTCAATGGCTTTTTCCATACGGTAATATCATGTTGGGCAGTCATTTTAAGTATGCATTTAGTGAAGAAATCGTTCCTCTATGGTATTCCGTTGCATATTTTATTTTAGGTGCTGTTTTACTATATATTGTTGCAAGAAAATGTTTAAAAGAATATTCCTTTTTCGGATTAGGAGAATAAAATGGAAAATGAAAAACAAATTGTTTATGTAGAACAACTATCCTTAACAATTGGAAAAGAAACTCTACTAAAAGATATTAATGTAACTTTTGAGCAAGGTAAGATATACGGTATAATAGGAAGAAATGGTTCTGGAAAAACTTTGCTTTTTAAATGTATATGCGGATATATAAAGCCAACAACCGGACATGTATTTGTAAATGGAAAAGAAATCCATAAAGATATTGACTTTCCTGATAACACTGGAATGATAATCGAGACCCCCGGATTTATTGCAAATGATAGTGGTTATATGAATTTAAAACACTTAGCAGATATTCGAAAAAGAATTGATAAAAAAAGAATTTGTGAAAGTATGCTCTCCGTTGGACTCGATCCCGATAACAAAAAACCGGTCAAAAAATATTCTCTTGGAATGAGACAACGTCTCGGACTTGCTCAAGCAATTATGGAAGATCCCATCCTTCTTGTTCTAGACGAGCCTATGAATGGACTAGATAATGAGGGTGTAGAGGATATGAGAAAATATCTTCTTCATTGGAAATCAGAAGGTAAGACTATCCTGTTAGCTTCTCACAATAAAGAAGATATCCAAATATTATGTGATGTTGTCTATGAAATGAACAAAGGCAAATTAACTCAAATAAATTAAAATGTACAATACACTAAATATAAAGGAAATTCTAAACAGACATGAAACACAAAGTATTGATTTGTTTGACCAATTCATGAAAATGTTAGATCATTCTCACGAAAAACATAAAGAATTAATACAACAATACTACATTAAAGATTCTCATACAGATAAGTAATTACAATCCCTGCATTTCACTAACCATGTATATTGCAGGGATTATTCTATTAACTTGTATTATATCAATATTAAATGCTGCAATTTTTAATCTTTCGTATGATAATTATGAAAATGTATATTACTTTGTTACCACAACATGACATAAAAACATGGAGATAATTTTATATGATAAGACGAAGAATAATTATTCTGATGGGAACACTACTGCTTCTCTTGACAGGATGTACAATTGATTGGAAAAAAAGTGCACAATTCGCCGCAGGCAAGGCAAAAGAAATGTATGAAAAATACGAAGAAAAGAATCAGACAGATTCTGATAACACTACCGAGGAGGATATATATATTGTTATATCAGAGGATGAGGTGAATCAAGAAGCTGAAAGAGTCGTAAATATTGTAATCAATGCACTAAAGGAAAAAGATGCTGATGCAATTAAAAATTTGTTTAGCGAGTATGCACGAAAAGAAGACTCCGATATAGATAAGCAAATTGAAGATATGTTTAATTTCATTGATGGAAATATTGTATCGACAGGCGAGATCTTAGCTGGATATTCGGGAGGATCTACAAGTGCTGAGCGCGGCGATATAAAGACTTTATATAGTGGATCAATTTACGATGTTACTACAGATAAGGGGAAAACATATTTTATTACTATTGATGGGATATATAATTTTAACTGGAACGAGGATAAAGAAGGTGTCTATTTAATTAATGTTTTAGATAACATCGCCTCCAAAAAAAATTTAATGGATTACGATGGATACGAAGTATCTATAGGTGATGCATTGTATAGGTGACCCTCTCCCAAATAACAGTTGCGTTATTATTTATTTCCAAATATAATATATGTAATGGTTTGATATAACAAATACTTTTATTTGGGAGGTGCATACATGACAGATATCGATATGAAAATAATGGATCGTCGTCCAATGTACTGCAAAGAATGTGGGGGGAAATTATTTTATCAGAACAGTGGTATTTATCAATGTGAGGATTGTGGTGCAGAAGAATATGATGATTTTGGAAAGATTAAGAATTATTTAGAGATTCATGGTCCCTCTCCTGCTCCATATATATCAGAAGATACCGGAGTTCCGCTTGAGATCATCAGCGTTTTTTTACGAAATGGACGTTTGGAGATTCCGGAAGGCAGTAAATATTATATCAAATGTGAACGATGTGGTTGCGCTCTTCGCTACGGAAGATATTGTCCTGCATGTACAAGAGAACTTGCCGGACAGTTACAAGGTGCTCTATTTGAACAAATGGGAGAAAAACCAAAACAAGAAGTAGAAAAGAAAAAAGAGAAGATGCACTTCTTAGATAATGTCAATAAAAGAACAGGAAGATGAGGATATCTATTATGCGATTAAGAAATGTACCGGGTTCAAGAGATATGATTACTGAAAGCCCGTATACAATTAAGAATGAAACCGAACAAAAAGGCAAGTGGCATGAAGTATTTGGTAATTCAAATCCAATTCACATTGAGATTGGAATGGGAAAAGGTCAATTTCTTATGACTTTAGCTGGACAAAATCCTGACATTAATTATGTTGGTATTGAAAAATATTCTTCTGTTTTAGTCCGGGCATTAGAAAAACAACAGGAATTGGAACTTCCCAATATCAAGTTTATCCGTATGGAAGCAGAAAATATCGCAGATGTATTTGATAAAAATGAAGTTGCCCGCATTTATTTAAACTTCTCTGATCCATGGCCGAAAGATCGTCATGCAAAAAGGCGACTGACGTCCGTACAGTTTTTACAGCGTTATGAACAGATATTACAACCGGATGGTCACCTTATATTTAAAACAGACAATCGTGACCTGTTTGATTTTTCGTTGGAACAGGTAGAAGAAGCTCCGAACTGGATCTTATTGAATCATACTTTTGACCTTCATCATTCAGAATATGTAGAAGGAAATATTATGACCGAATATGAGCAACGCTTTGTAGAAAAAGGAAATGCGATCTGTCGCATGGAGATCATGCAGAAATAAATATCTAAACATAACCGGTACTTTTTTATATATCATGCATATTATATAGTAAACAACATAAAAAGCGGTATTATGAAGAAAATCAATTGCTGTCTTACCGGTAAACTGTATGAAGTCAAACGACAATATCCTTGCATCCGTGAATTTTCGAAACGAATGCGACAAGTAAAAAAGGAACTCAACAAAGATAATCCCTGCAACCCTCATTGTTAGTGTGGAATGCAGGGATTTCTATATTGGAATTACATCAAACAAAGTAAGACAGAATAAGAATAACAGCAGGTTATCAAATTGTGGATAACTTGCTTTTTTTATAAAATTTGGGTTGTTTATGACATCGGAGGTGTTGTTAGTTGGCAAAGCCAAAATCACTGTCAATGACAAATGTAATTATGACCAAAAGTACAAACTTATGTATTTTCGGTCATAATGTTGTCCGATTTATGACTATTTTATGACTTTCGATCTGGTCTTGCGGCAATACAGCAGGGTAAAGGGAGAAAAAGGGAAAGCCTTTACTTATAAAGACATGCGGCCGGTCTATACTATCATCTTCTTTGAGAAGAGTCTTCCCGAATTCAAGTCTCCGGCACTTAATGGTAAGTATCTGCATTTTGGAAAGACCGTCTTTGATACCGGATTGGAA
>ENA-UAEG01000081-UAEG01000081.1-human-gut-metagenome-genome-assembly--contig:-NODE-81-length-37544-cov-9.207074_pt1 | contig 37544 bp, 23 predicted proteins | sample MGYA00244280_ERZ654275 | MGnify/ENA primary metagenome ERZ654275 (study PRJEB26926, sample SAMN06165092) | human gut metagenome | biome: ENVO:00009003; feature: ENVO:2100002; material: ENVO:00002003...
CGAGATTCGCCTTAGTCTCGTGGGCTCGGAGATGTGTATAAGAGACAGGTATATAAATGTAGTCTTGTTATTTTGAAAGTAATAAGTTATAATTGTCTTAAGATTTACAGTAATAATATATAAATTTTGCGAAATATAAGAAACTGAGGATTGAAAAGAGAATTATGATGTATATGAACAATCAGATAACAGGATTTGACATAAACCAATTAGTAGTGCATAGGAAAAAAAATAATCAGTATGAGGACGTTACGGAAAATGTGGAATATGTATATGAGGACAAAGCACATTACCATGTACGATACAATGGAAATGATACAGAATATTTATATAGTAAAGGAAATCTTTTGATTTTTTCTGATCCGGAGATTATTAAGGGAGAGGATGTATGGGTTAGAGAGGGAGATAATATAATCAATAAAAAATTGGATAATACCCAATTTATATATTCTTTTGATCAGGGAAGACATATCAGATATGTACTTGATACGGGTGAATGGAAATATAAATATAATGAGGAACCCGTAGAGATGGATATAACCTTGCAATGGAACTATATTAAAGAGATTGCAAAATTATCTGTTGATACCACGGAAAATGAATCTGCACAGGAGAACAAAGATTCATTTATGGTAAATTCGTTAAATAAAGTTCAATCAATGCGTACAGATAGTGTGTTGTATTTTTATTTAAAGAGAAGAAATTTACAATCCAGATCATTGGAAGATAATACAATCATCTACCCATTTGATTTTAATCTTAGTCAAAAGAAAGCTGTGGAAGATGCATTAACAAATCCTGTTTCTATGATTCAGGGACCTCCTGGAACGGGGAAAACACAAACAATTCTTAATCTCATTGCAAATTTAATAACTATACAGAATAAAAGTGTAATAGTGGTATCAAATAATAATGCAGCAGTTGAAAATATTGAGGACAAGTTAAAAGAAGAACATTATGGCTGCTTAACAGCATTATTAGGAAATAGAAAAAAGCAAAAGGCATTCTGGGAAAGTGAACGTCCACAGCCTGATCTAGAATCATGGGCATTTGACAGTGAGGATGATCTGGAAAGAAGAAACATAGAATTGCAGGAACAGTTAGAAATCCTTATGAAGATTAAACAGGAAGTACAATTAAAAAAACAGGAGTTAAGCAAATGGAAGATTGAACAAGAACATTTTGAAAATTCTTTTGCAGATCAGTTAGATAGTTTTCATGAAGTAAAAATGCCGGCAAGATGTTATACATCTGATCAGATTATGGAATTTTATATGAAAGAAACATTGTACGAAGAAGGAAAACGATTAAACAGGTTTGTTTACCATGTAAATCTTTTTTTCAAATACAGGCTTAATCCATTTTATATACCGGGGCGACCAGTTCAGATGAAGCTTCAGAGGAAATATTATAACCAAAGGATTACGGAATTGGAGAATGAGATTCATGTCTTACAGAAACAACTAGAACAACGATCATTTGAGGACATATTAAATGAATATAAGAGTGTTTCAAGACAGTTATTTAACAAGTATTTACATAAAAGATATGAGAACAGAGTTCATATAGAAATTAACCAAAGTAATTTCAAAGTTAAATATACTGAATTTTTGAGAGAATGTCCGATTGTACTCAGTACTACATATTCTGCGTTAGATAGCATGAAGCAGGATTACATGTTTGATTATGCCATTATAGATGAGTCATCACAGTGCGATTTAGTAAGTGCAATGCCGATTATGAGTCGATGCAGGAATATTGTGGTAGTTGGTGATGAAAAGCAGTTAGATTGTATTCGGAATATGAATATCATGAAGAAGCTTGAAAATCATCCGATTGATCATAGATATAATTTTTTTAAAGAAAATCTTATGTCTTCTTTCAGAAAAGTATTTGAAAATCAACTGCCAATGACGGTTCTATTAGAACATTATAGATGTTCGCCTAAGATAATTCAGTTTTGTAATGAGCGCTATTATGACGGTAAATTAATAGCATATACGAAAGAGGATCCAGATGTAGAACCAATGATTTTATTTAGAACAGTCGAGGGAAATCATGCAAGGTATAACACAAATTCGGAGTCTAAGGGACGTTTTAATCAAAGAGAAATAGATTGTGTGAAGGAGGAGATAATTGAAAAATGTGGAATTAGCAAGGAAGATAAAGTTGGATTTATTACACCGTTCCGGTTACAGGCTGAAAAGGCGGAGAAACAGTTAAAGGATCAAGTTGAAAGTGATACGGTACATAAATTTCAGGGACGGGCAAAGGATATCATTATTTTTTCGACTGTGCTTGATATGAGAAGTGGACGAGGGGAAAAAGATTTTGTTGAAGATAAAAGATTGATTAATGTTGCAGTCTCTCGTGCCAAAAAACAATTTATTTTGGAGACACATCCGCATGCTTTTGATGTGAATGAGAAAGAGATTAATGCATTAATTGAATATATCCAATATAATTTCCCACAGAAATCAATACATAGTGAAGTTGTATCGATATTTGATTTATTGTATAAGGAGCATTCGGAAAAACTGGAAAGATATAGAAAAAGGTTAAATCAAAAATATGCGAATCTATCGGATGAGCAGAAAAAAGGGAAGTATAAATCCCAGGAAATAATGAAAGTGTTAATAGAGGAGGTATTACAACAGCAAGAATTTGAGTTGTGTGATTATAGAGAGGAAATATTTTTCTATAATTTGTGTAGTAAGAAGGAAAAAGAAATACAAGATATGCTTTCAGAGGAAGAGTATATCTATTATAATCAAAAATCACAACGAGTTGATTTTGTTATTCATAAAAAAATGAATGAGGAAGCATTATTGGTTGTTGAAGTAGACGGATATGAATATCACGAGAATAAAAGAGGGCAATTAGAAATAGATAAAATGAGAGATTCTATAATTAGAAAATTTGGTTTGCCAGTATTGCGATTTGCCACGAACGGATCTAATGAAAAGAAAAAATTAGAGCAGGCGTTAAGAAATTGTTTATTACATGATGATGAGTAAAAATATTAGTAAGGAGGGGTCAATCATGAACAAGAATCAGATCAAATTAGTAATCACAATATGCACCATATTTATTGTATTTTTTCCGATCCGGTCAAATGCAAAGATTGTAGTCAATAAGTATGGGGCTTATGACACATATTATCCGTGGACATCGACACTTCCTAATCCGTTTACGCAACAGGAAGAAACTCATAATTATAAAGGTACAAGGATATGGTCTGGCGGACATTTTGATGAAAGTGGTTTTGAATATCCGTCATCGGTTATCCCAGTCACCTATGAAGTCACCTACTGCTATGATGAGGCTTACAAGATGATCGATCTTGTGAATGACTTCCGTAAGTCAGAGGGAAAAGAGCCGGTGGTTGTCAATGATGTGATGATGGAGATCGCAATGGAGAGGGCAGCCCAGGTTGCATTATTTTTTAGTCATGACCGACCGGATACATTGTCAAATAGTGCAACCGGATTTTTTATCAATGGTGAAAATATAGTAAGTGATGCTGAGTCGGCAGAAGAGGCTATAGATTCATGGAAGGAAAGCAAACATGGACATCGTGAGAACATGCTAAGCAGTTCCTGGAAATATGCGGGATACGGACTTGTAAAAATAGCGAACATGACTACCGGTGAGGAGCAACATTATGATGCCGGAGTACAGATATTTACGCCGATGAAGGGCGGTTATGCGCCAAAGCTTAAAAATGGGGATGTCATAAAAGGAGGTCGCATTGATCTTGCGACTACGCCGTTATCCCATCGGCAAGATTATACAGAGTGGTATACAGCAGACGTGAATCCGGAATACTTAAATATTTATGCATACTATACATCTGCTGAACTAGCTATCCAAAAAGAAGCCGTTAACGGGAAGGAAGTAACACAGCAGAGTAAAGTTGGAACGATATGGGAGATCGATGCGCCACAGATCGCTTCAACTACGCCGGAGACATGGGAATATAGATCGTGGACTGACTGGATTACCCTGCAGTCCTCACAGTATTCCGTGACCTCATCGGATCCGGATGTCTGTAAGGTGATCGATCAGAAAACAGTACAGGCGGTAGGAAGCGGAACAGCAACCATAACCATTACATGGTTGCAGAATCCGCAGTATCAGTCAAAGGTGAAGATGGTAGTAACTGGTGCGAAGAACAGCTGGACGATAGACGGCATTACCTATCAGATCACCAATCAGAAGAAACATACAGCACAGGTAATAGATGCGGTTAGTGGAGAGGGTGAGATTACTAAAATCGGGACAGTTGAGGAGAATACACTCGGGCATGTGACGATTCCGGCATCGGTAAAGATAAAAGGAAAGGTGTATAAGGTAACAAAGATCGCAGCCGGAGCATTTCGGAATAATAAAGGTTTGTGGACGATTACGCTTGGAAAAAATGTCACAGCCGTTGGGAAGAATGCGTTTTCCGGATGTAAGGAACTGAAAGAAGTCACATTAGGAAATAAGGTGACAAAGATAGAGAAGAACGCTTTTGCTAACTGCAAAAAGATAGAGAAGATCACAATCCGGTCAAAGAAGCTTAAGAAAGTGGAGAAGAACGTGATAAAAGGATCAAATAAGAAACTGTGGATTGTAGTTCCGAAGTCAAAGGTGAAGAAATATCGGAAACTGTTTAAGAAATCAACCGGATATAAGAAGAGCATGTCGATTGGTTACATGATGTAATGGTAAAAACGGAATAATGTATATAGACGGAAACCCATGAGAAATCATGGGTTTTCTTGCGTTTGAAAACAACAAAGGACAGTTATGCTGTTCTTTTTTATTTTATAGATAATACATAAGGAAAGGAAGGATCATGACATGAAAAGCATGAGAAAAGCAGTGGCAGGACTGATGGTTGGGGCGATGTTACTGACACAGACAGTGCCGGTGTCGGCAACTGCGTTGTCACAGGATGTGGCTTCTACCGAAACGGTAACCGAAGCGGTAACAGAGGTAACAACAGAAGCAGCAACCGAGACGGTAACCGAGGCAACAACGGCTGCCACAACCGAAGCATCAACGGAAGCAGTAACGGAGGCGACAACGGAAGTTGTTGCCACGGAACAGGCAGCGGAAAAGAAACCGGAAGAGAAAACGATTACAGAGCCGGAAGAGATTACATTTCATGTATTCCCGGAAAAAAGAGAGTTCTATGTTTTGGAGAGAACGGCTATCCGGAAGGAAGCGGATCAGGAAGCAGAGACTGCAGAATGGTTAGAAGACGGAGATTCCATAACGGTAACGGCACAGTCGGATGACTGGTACAAGGTTATTTACGGAGAACCAGAGCAGAACGGATATGTGGAAAAGGACGAACGTATATCGGAGGATCCTCCGGTACAGACATATGCGATGCCAAGAATGATGATGGCAAAAGCATCTTTTGAGGACTATCCGGCAACCGGAACGGTCTTATGTGAAGGATCGTGGGGTGGCGGTTATATCTGGTATGTCTATCAGGGACCAAAGGCAAGCCCGATACAGCATTATGTGTTCTGTTTAGATCACGGCGCAACCATGGATTCAGGGAAGTATAAGTTTACGAACAAAAGTGGTATGTATGGAAGTGCGAAAAGTACGTTCCGTATAGCGGTTGCAATGGACTATTTTAAGAAGCATAGCGGCTGGTCAGATAACAGCGGGTATGCAACCGGACAGTATGTAGTATGGAACAGTGGCGGTAATCCGGAAGCAAAGAAGATTCTTAGTTACATTGACAAATACTGGGAACTTACGGAAGTGAATCCGGACAGAAAGAAATCTGCAGGCAGCTATAACGGTGCCTATATTAAGGGGATTAGTAAATCGGGTCTGGACAACATCCAAAAGGTATGTTCCAGTTTTAAAGAGAAGAAAGAATTAGATGCAGCGAGTACACCGGTGAATGGTTATGATGTGGTCAACCAGAAAGTTGGTATCACCGGCAAAGCATGGAAATATTTCGCAGCAGGAGCAGACGGACTTGGAAATATTCAGGTTGCAGGTATTTATGATTATAAGGGAAATAAGCTGAAGGATAGTCAGGCAAAAGCATCAGTCGCATCCAACGGAAGTCTGAATGTTTCTTATTCTTTTGGAGGATTTGATAGTAATGGAAAACCTTTACGGGGCGGAGAAGATAATCCGCTGACGATTATTATGAAAGTAAATGGAAAATACCATGGAGCCTCCAGTATTGACTATTTGCAGACCTCATCCGGTAAACAGAACATGAGTTTTGATGCTTCTTTTTCCTCACCGGCATACTTTGCAGTACAGGTATATGGAAAAATAGAAGGGACAGGTGCAAAGCTAGGCATAACCAAAGTAGATGACCTGGGTAATAAGGTGGAAGGTGCGGAGTTTAAATGTGTAGGATATGATGCGAATGAAAAGATAGTGTATCCGGAATGTAAATTAGTGGTTACGGAAGATGACCCGGTATTTAAGGATAAGATCACCACTCCCGGTACCTATTACGTTTACGAGACAAAAACGGTAGACGGAATGACCGGAGCAGGATTAAAAGCAGTCGTCACGGCCACCTCCAAGGTGGAGAACGGAGTCCGGAAGATTGTATTGACCAATTCAAGTAATGTTGCCGGAGTAACATTTAACGGCAGTGCGGCAGGCGATGAAATGTCCTACAGTTACACTGTGACAAACGGATATGATTCCGGATCGGCTCACCTGCATAAGGTGGCCAATATTAAATATGATTACCAGGATGATCAGTTTGGTGATAAGACAAGATCGTTAGATGGGGTGGAATTTAAACTCTATACAAACGAAGATATCTACTTAGGTGATCAACTCCTGTGGGCTGCGGATACGCAGATCACGCAGGAAATGCTGAATGCATCCGTCTGGAAGACGAGAGTTGCTGCCGGAAAGAATGCATCTGTAGATACAGTGACGGATAGAAATGGTGACTGGACCTGTAAGAATCTTCCGGTTGGTAAGTATTATGTTGTAGAGGGCGAGAATCCGCATAACAAGAATGGACACGGATATTTCACTCCGGCCGGAAAGATTGAATTTGATATCACGGCAGGACAGGATACCACGATCAAAAGTGGTGGAGACAATGTGGTGAATGAGGAGATCACGGCAAGTGTGGCAGTGGTCAAGATCGATGCGGATGAGACTGCCGGGAATGATCCGAATGATCCGTACAAGAACTGCAAACGTCTTCCGGGAGCAGAGTTTACTTTATACGCTCATATATCAAATAAGAATCTGGACGGTGGATATTTCTATACCGCCGATCAGACGGTACCGGCAGTTGTAAGCCGGAAAAACGGGAAAGAAACAGTGGTGGCGAATGAATGGATCCCGATCGATACGGCGGTATCTGATGAAGATGGTATTGCAGATTTTGGAAAGAAAATTCCTTACGGAAAATATATGGTCGTAGAAACGGCTGCACCATACGGATACGGACTGGCAGAAGGAGACAGTAAGATATTCATCCACGAATACAACAAGGATGAGAATTATGCGAATGGTAAGGTATTCTCGTATACGATCAGTGATAAGAAGCTGACCAGAACAATCACGGTTAAGAAGTACGGAAGCCTGCTGACCGGAGCAGAGAATGCATCCGGTACATATGGAAGCTATGCAGATCTCATTTATCAGGAAGTATCTGCAAAGGATGTAACCTTCGGAATCTATGATGCGGCAGGAAAGCTGGTAGAAGAGATGGTGACGGATGCAGATGGTAAGGCAACATCGGGTAATCTGCAGCCGGGAACATATACGATCCGGGAGATTTCGAATCAGAATCCGGAACTGGTGCTTTCTGATGAAACACAAGAGGTAACATTTGATAATGATAACAACAAGTCACAGGTGAATAAGCAGGTGACCTTCCATAACCGGCACGTTAAGACCGATATCAATGTGTATAAGCAGGCAGAGCAGGCAGTACGTTCCGGATCCGGATATACCTATCAGAATGTACCAATCAAAGGTGTGGTATTTGGATTATATACCGGAGCAGATATCCGGAATTATACAGGAAAAGTGATCGTGAAGAAAGGAAGCTGCATGGGATATGCAGTGACTGACGAGAACGGAAAGGCTGCATTTTCAGGTGATCTTCCGGACGGGTCATATTATGTCAGAGAGTTAAAGACCGCAGATGATTCCCGGTACATCTTAGATGATAAGAAATATGATGTGAAGGTCGCTCATCAGGGAGTTGATCTTACGCTGGAATATAACAAGAACAATCCGATTATTAACCGGCTTGCAAAAGGACGTATCCAGGTCATCAAGACGAATGAAGATGGAGAGATCCGGTTAAAAGGCGTGAAGTTCCAGTTGTTTGATTCAGACAATGAATCGGTAGGAGAGTATGTGACGGACGAGAACGGAGAGATTGAGATCAAGGATCTTCCGGTTGGAACATATTACCTGCAGGAAATGGAAACGCTGGACAATTATAAGATGGATGATGAGATCCATACGATCGATCTGACGAAGGAAGACCTGGAGCAGGTCGTAGTGATCAAGAATGAAAAAGAAGCAGATACATGGGTATCAATCGTAACTAATCATACACTGCATGGTTCAGGCGGTGTGAAGACAGGAGATGTGATAAATATGGTTATTAAATTATTGGCAGTCCTGATGTCATTGATGGCAGCAGGATTTTTCTTTTTCCGGAAAAAAGAAAACAGGGAAGCATTTAAACACTTATGCAAAGGCAGACTTCTGGCATTGCTTTTGATTGCCGGAGTGGTAACAGGTACAATGGCTCCATGTCAGGTTGAGGCAGCTTCGGACTCTCTGCCGGATGGATATATCTTTGCGGGATATAAGGAGGTCACTGTAAAAGAAGAGGACTTTATTACCGGTCAATCTTCAAACAAAACATATTCATATAGTAATATTCTATACCGGAAGGATGGAGTGATCTATGCGGTCGGATGCAAAGAATATAACAATTGGAAACCGTTATCGTTTTTTTATGATGGATCTATTCACGGCGGAATCGGTTCTCCGCAGATTGGGTTTGTTACGATCACCAGTGAAAGAGATAAACTGACAGGAAGTACATCAACCAAGGTAGCTGTTGAGCGGCTGGATAGATATAAGACATATGATATTGCTTTGATGTTTGTGGGAAATCTTTCACGAACGGATATGACTCTTCCAGACAAGATCACACTCCCGGACATGAATAGTACTTATTATGGGATGGAATCAAAAGATTCCAGTAAATTAATACTCAGAGAAGATGAGGTAAGCTCCGCATCCGTATTAAAGGGAAAATGGGATGTATGTGGATTTCAGTCTGCCGGACTTTTAGATGTTGAGAATAATCCCTTGAAAGAAAAATATTATCCATATACAGTAACAACCGCAGGAAGCGGAAGGGGTACTTATATGCTGCATGGTGATGTCAGCGCATATAACATTGATCTGACCGAACAGGAAAGAACCTTGTTAGACATCGGATCCGGAGTGATCGGACAAATCCGCTGCTTCTATAATTCGGCATACAATACTCCGGCAAATGCAGAACGGTTTGGGTTGACCTATTACACCGGAACAATCCGGTTTAATACAAAGGGCGGTACCCTTTCCGCAGCAGGAAGTCAGTATATCCGGTATAAGGATTATACGGATCCGCTTCCGGTGCCGGAGAAGGAGAACAATCGGTTTATCGGATGGTATAGTGATCCAAACTGCTACACAAACACATTGGTCACATCATTGACAGCTGCACAGACAGCCGGTGAAACAGTAGATCTGTATGCCGGATGGGAGATCTACATTCCGCTCACCCGGAATGGAGTGAATTATATTGTAACAGCAGATGGAAGAGCAAGTGTAGTAGCCGGATCTTACAGTGGTATTGTGGATCTGGTATCAGAACTTACTTATAAAGGAAAGACCTATCCGGTAGTAACGATTGCATCAGGAGCATTTAAGAACTGTAAGCTTGACAGCCTTTCGATACCGGCATCGATCACTACGGTAGAAGAAGGGGCATTTGAGGGAGCAACGGTTGGAAAGATCCGTAATGAATCCGTTTCATTAAGTCTTGCCAATTTCCCAAAATCCTTTGATCTTGTTACACCATATGATTCCGTGGCAGCAGGGGAATACGCAGTAGGAGGATATACCGGTAGTCTGGACTATCCGAAACTAAAGATCGATTACCGGTTAGACGGTGGAAAAAATGCAGATTCCAATCCGGAATATTACATCATTGGATCTGAAGTAACGCTGCAGCCTGCGGTTAAAGGCGGATATACATTTGAGGGCTGGTACACGAATCCAAATCTGGGTGACAAATCAAAGATTGATGTGATTACTGATGCGGATCCGGATGAAGATATCATTCTGTATGCCAAATGGACGAAATCTACCGTGAATGATACGGTAGTTGATAACCAGGATCAGAACCGGAATCAGACACAGATCTCCGCTGCAGGCAGACCTAAGATCACTGCTAAGAATGTGAAAGGAAAGAAGTTGTCTATTAGGATCAGCGGTACAGCAAAATGCTTTGAGTTACAGTATGGTACAAGTAAGAAGTTTAAAAAAGCCAAGAAAGTCATTTTGACTAAGAAGTCATATACCAAGAAGCTTAAGAAGGGTAAGACATATTATGTCAGAGTCCGTGGATATAATCTTAAGAATGGCAAGAAACTTTATAGTGCCTGGAGCAATGTGAAAAAAGTAAAGATTAAGAAGTAAGAGAAGGAGAGCGTATGCTCTCCTTTTGCCGAGGAAAGGAGAAGGGCATGAACAGGATCATGACATACTTAATAGCAGGAATAATGATAATTATAATGGTGATGGTACTTCTGTTGAATGCGTGTTATATAGTTTGTGCAATAATAGAAGTGGTTCGATATAAAAAATATGGGAAGATTGAGAAAAGCTTATTCACGGAGAATAACTACTTAATTGTGAAAAAAATATTTGCGTGGCTGTTGGGGATAAGCTTGTTAATAATGATGTCTTCTAGATTTCTTCTGGTAAGTCATCTAATTCAGTGATATCAATTTGCTTTGAATATCGTAGCGGCTAATAATTAAATTGAACAGTTCTAAAGTCTGTGATAGAATGGAGGTGAGAAAATGTACGATTTTTTATTTCAGGAGGAATGGTGGATGGAAACGATCATTGCAGCGGCTATTACAGGTGTAGTATCATTAGTGGCAGCGTATCTTATGTATGCTACGAAGGTTGAAAAAAAACTGGAAAAGATTGAAGATTCCAGTTTGAGAATGGAAGGACAGAACAGTTCTATATTGGACAAGGGCGAAAGTCAGACAAAGTTATTGTCAGGTAAACATAAGGACTTGTCGAATGAACATAAGGACTTGTCGAATGAACATAAGGACTTGTCGAATGAACATAAGGATCTGTCGAATGAACATAAGGACCTGTCGAATGAACACAGAGATCTATCAAATGAACACAGAGGTCTATCAAATGAACACAGAGATTTATCCAAAGAGCATAGTGACCTTAAAAGTGAGATTCAGAAGGTAATTGCTAATCAGGAAAAAGAGAAAGCGGTCAGAGAAGCTTACGGAAAGGTGATACCGGAAGGAGATACGTTTAAGCATATGGCAGATGCTATATATATGCATTCTGTTCAGTTGCAGCAAGAGGTAAATACATTAAAGAATCAGAATGCTCAATTAGAGAATCAGATTGTTCAATTAGAGAATAAGAACCGTGATCAAAAGCAACAAATCATTGCATTAAAGGAACGATTATCCAAAGAACAGGAAAAACCGACAGAGCGACATCCGGAAGAGACTGAAAAGAATGAGTATGACGAGATATTAGACAATATGGATTTATCGCCGGATAGTCATGATGAGGAAGAATGGGAGCGATAATCGGATAAATATCATTTAAAAAAGGACGTTCAACAGAATGTCCTTTTTTCGTGCAGAAACGGAGGGATTGAATTGAGAAAAAAGATATTGCCCGGCATGATGATAGTAGCATTAATGACCGGCTTAACCGCACAGGCAGCATCTGATATTAAAGAGCTGTCTACCAAAAAACTGGAAGGTGTTAAATATAACGGTAAAATCTACCAATATGTCATTGAGGAAGAGTACGAGACGGATGATCCGGATCAGGAGATTACCTTCAATGCAGATAAAGGCTGGACGTTAAAGGAGACAGTGTACAGTGATCCGGAACCGGTGGAAGATCAGGATAAGGACAAAAAAGAACAGACCAGGACATATAAGAATCTGATCGAAAAAGATGAGAGTAAGATACCGGATACGCTTCAGGTTGGAAAAGAGGAATATCAGTTAAAGGATATTATCTGGAAAGAAGAACCCAATATGGAGAAGGTGCATTATACACAGGATTACGGATATATGACAGAAAAGCCGGATGTGCCGGCTACATATGAATATACCTATACTTCTCCGGTAACGAAGAAGGATAACACGGTGAATCTTCCGCTTGTCAGAGTGGAGCAGACAGATTCAGACTGGGTAGATGGCTTTTCCGCTACTGTAACTTTTCACAATATTGATGGCGGTACATTCGATATTGGCGGCAATGAATATGATTATGATGAAGATAACATATCATTGGATGACACTCAGTATCAGCAGTTGATCAAGATGCTTGGTTACGATACATCAAAATACCGCTTAACAAGTATTGCATGGAAGGGAGGTACGTACGAATCCGGTGATGTTACCTGCCGGGATGCGGTAGCAAGCGGTCAGCAGTATGCATCAAAGTACAGTGCTTATTATGAGGACAAGGTGGAGAATGGCAAGATCTATACTGCCAATGCTGTGTATGAGTTAGCGACAGATCAGAAACCTGTGTACCGGATGAAAGCTACTGGATATTTTGAAAAAGAATATAATCATAAAATTATATATATATCGTTGGGTATAGTGATAGGGGTAATACTTATCGTTGGCATCCTCTATCAGCTTACCAGAAAAAAGAAAACAGTATCTAACAGTTCAGATACAGAGCTGTACAGATAAATATGATGAAAAAGGAAGCATATATTATGGCTTCCTTTTTTTGACGAAAGGAGAGGAACAGGATGGAAAAGAAAAATTTAAAAGAGAGACTTCATATGTTTAAACTTGGAGTACTTGCTTCTATCCCGGAAGCAGTAATGGTATGTAATTCATTAGTTGTTCAGGCAGCGGATGATGGATCGAGCATTACTACGAAAGTACAGAATTCAAGTAACAGTGCCTACACGGTGATCAAAGGCGTATGTTTATCTTTAGTAGTGGTTGTATTAGCCGTGATCGGACTGATCATGGTGATCGGCACCCAGAAGATGAAAGATGCTGTTAAAGAAAATCTTTATTACATTGCCTTTGGATTAATGATCTTATTTACTGCGAAAGAAATTGCAGGGTTTGTAGAAGAAACATTTGGTAATTAATGATTTATGTACCAACCGGGAGGGATTCCCTCCCGGAGAAAGGAGAGAATATGCGTCATAAGGAAAAGATTAGGGAGGCAATGTCATATCTTCCGGAAAAAAAGATTCAGGATCTGAAAAGTGATCTGTTGATCATGAAGTTATCCCATCTTCTTTCCATTAAGAAAGCAAGAAATGGAATTATAGCCGGATTAGATATTTTATTTCTATTCTTATTTAATTATGGAACAAATATAGTGAAATGTGCTTTACAGAATATAGCATCGATAACAAAAGGAACAACTCAGGAGAGATCGCCTTTGAGCTTACTGAATCTCATATGGTACTGGAATCATAGTCTGATATGGTGGATTGCTGCAGTTGTAATTATTATGGTAATTACAGTACGGCTTCATTATGTGATATATACCAACTATCGGGATATTAATAAGAATCAGAAAGGATCAACAAGATGGTCTACGTTAGATGAGATTCAGGAACAGTATTCGGCAATTCCTTTAAAATTGCAAAAACCATATGAAACATATTATGGGAAAGGTGGAGTGCCGGTATGTCATTATGGAACGTATTATAATGACGAGAACGAATTATGTGATATTGATAAAGGAATTATATATATCGATCCGACACCGGTTAATAATCTGATCATTGGTATTACCAGATCCGGTAAAGGTGAGATGTTTGTATTCAGCCTGATTGATATTTATTCAAGAGCTGAAAATAAAATATATAATCTGTATCCCAAATGGGAACAGGAAGAGATAACAATAGAGGTGTATACCTCTAATATATATTATGACTATAGGGAAGGAGGTCGGCAGAAATTTGATATTCCGGAAAGACTTGGAGATGTAAAAATGACGGAAAAGGAATTTTTGCAGGTAATCTCCAATTATGAAAAGGAATATAATGTGAAGCTGTCACTTTCAGAGCTGTATCAGCCAAAGAAACAGAGCAGCATCTTTGATTTTATAGATCATTCTGAATCCAATAACATAGTGAAAGAGCAGATCGTTGTATCTGTCAATGATAAGGTAAAGGCGAAAAAGAATAAAGATGAACAGGCAGAAGTAAAACTGCTTAGCAAAAAGATCTGTATTCTGGATAAGAAGACGGGAGATCATTTGGAATATGCATTTCACCCAGAGGATGGAAGGAGCAAGAAAGATGCTTTGGATGAAGCATTTATGTATCTTGATATGTTACAAAGCACAATTTCTTCAAAATATAATGAATACCAGGCGGCTATGGGATTTGAGGTGGTTGAAAAGGAGTATAAGGTAAATAACAGAGATAACATTAATGTTTGTGATCAAAACGAGCAGGAAAAAAGGATTACAGAAAATTTAGATAAAGTATTTGATTCATCAGATGCTTATAAGGACGTAAAGATTGAAGAATATGTTGACGGGGAGATTATACCGGATGCACCGGAAAAAAGAAAAGATGATCCGATTATGCTTCTTGCGGATACATTGAAAATCAATCATATAACAGTTGATCCAAGTAAACCATCACCATTACATTTTGTCAGAAACTATCAGGCAAGTATGGTGGTAGCTGATCCAAAATTAGAGTTGTTTACTGCATCCAAGCCTATACTGGAATTAAGGGGTTACAGAGTATATTGTATCAATTTGATCAATCCATATGAAAGCAGCGGATATAATCCATTGCAGATTATTACGGATACATATAAAGGTGGAGATCCGGCAGAAGCTTCTGCGATTGCCCGGTCGCTTGCTACATCTATTTTTAAAGGAGATGTAGAATCAAAGGAAAATGCATTTTTCTATGATAATGCTGTTTTCCTTACGGCTGCACTTATCATGAGTGAAGTAATTGATGAGATCAGAGCAGATGAAGAAGCAAATAAGGTATATTTGCAGATGCACATAGAGGCTACAGAACGTTTTGCAAATTTGTCTGATCAGGAGAAAGAACAGGTCCGGCAATTAGGAAAAAAACTGGAGGATCTTAAGAATCAGAGACAGATTCAGAATGATAAATATGAATTGGTTATGTTAGATCGTGGAATCAGAAAGTTGGAAACAGAACTTGAAAAATATAATTATAATGAACAGGAGTTTCAGCCACATACAGATCATGAAAAAAAGATCAATCTGCCAAATGTGTTAATGAAATTTTCCATGTTAGCAGAAAAGATGATTGCACCGGAAGTGGAAGGAGCGGAACCTAGAAATGCATTGGATCTGTTTTTTGAAAACAGAGATCCATTGGATGTGGCAAGAAATTTATATTCAGCCATTAAAATATCCGGCGGTGAGAGAACAAAAGGAAGTATTTACTCTACCGTGTTATCAAAGCTGACAGGTTTTATGGATGATAAGATTAAGAAAATGACGGCGGTATCTTCTTTTCAGCTTCAGGATATTGGATTTGGGGACAGACCAATTGCAGTATTTCTTGCTATGCCGGATTATGATACCAGTAATGTATTTTTGCAGAGCATTTTTATATCTCAGACATATTTTGCACTTGCCAAAAATGCAATTCATTACGGGGGAAAGTGCAAACGGGAAGTAATCTTTTTGTTGGATGAGTTTGGTAATATACCGTGTATTGCTAATATGGCATCCATGATCACAGTATGTTTGGGACGTAATATTCGGTTTGATCTGATTGTCCAGGCATATAGTCAGTTGGATAAGGAATATGGTGAACATGATTCAGATACCATTTATGGAAACTGTGGTAATCAGATCTATATTCAGACGGATAACTATAAGACAGCAGAACAGTTCTCTAATCTGATTGGCAAAGAAACGATCGTGAACGTATCACGAATGGGAAGTGAGGTTTCTTTTACAATGAGTAAGCAGTACACAGAATCTACAGAAGAAAAACCTTTGTTGAATCCAAATGAGCTGATGGAATTTGTAGAGGGAGAGTGTGTTGTAAAACGTGTAATGATGAGAAAGGATCAGTACAGCAATAAAGTAAAACCACGGCCAATCTACAATAAAGGGAAAACAGCTTTTCCTCTTCGATACCAGTATATGAGTGATTGGTTTAATACAGATAATCGATGGGAAGATCTTCATGCGGAGAGTTGTGCCGGCCTGGAATTAGAGGATTATATTTCAGATTTTGATCAGTTGATTGATGATATTACGAAAAAGAATTCACCGGAATATAAAGAGTGGTATCAGATGATTACGGATAATTATGAGAAAAATAAAATATATCCAATCAGTTCATTTGTACAGAAGGAAGGCATTATTTTAAAACTGATTGTTCAGGTTGCAGAACTCAGAGAAATGGAAAGACAAAAGATAGAACAACTTTCATTAGCGGATATAGAAAAATATTTTATACGGTATGAATCAAATATACCGGCATTTCGAAGGCGTATGTATGAAATCACGGACTGGTCGAGAACAGATGAAAAAAAACTCGGAGAATATAACCCGGGTCTTTTGAAGTTTGCAAAAGTAATATTTGGTGAAAAAGCAGATGCAGTATGGAAAGAATATGAATTAGATGATGAGGAGAATGTTCAAAACATGACAACGACAGATCTGTTAAGAATTATGCAAAAAGAAGATGTAACGGAAACTGCACAGAAGAGGTTTGAGGCAGCTATAGAAAAATATGAGATTAAGGAGGAGTTATAGAAATGAACCAGTTAATAATGATTCTAGCAATCAATACGAATGATTATATGAAGATCTATAAAAATTATTCTGAGTATTTTTCAAATTTTAATGTATTTAAGGATATTATACGAAGTATGGGCTGGATGGTCATGAAGGGTCTGGTATGGCTTGCAGGCTTATTAGATTATATGTCGGAGAATGCCTTTTCGTTCATTAATTTTTTGGAGAGTAAATCCGTAACTGATTTTTTCAATAAATTAAAACCGATTATATGGATAGTGCTGTTATTTGCATTATTGTATATGGCATTTTGTTATCTGTATGCACATGAAAAACCGAAAGGGGTTGTTACAAACATATTATTATTTGCAGGTACCATGATGATTCTTCCTTATATGATGACACAGATGAATCAGTTTGTGAAATATGGAAAGGAGCTGTTGCAAAACGATACAGATCAGCAAAGTAATTATGAGCTTCTGGTTCCGTACATAGCAGATATGGTCTATCTGGACAGCATTAATTTTAAGGCTTCAGACATTGCCGCCGGTAAAATAAATGGATATGAGAATACTGCATCCAATATTCAGTATCTGGATATTAACGAGGTAATGGATCCGGGAGATTACACGCTAAAAAATAAAGAATTATTTGAAAAACAATTGGTGTCGGAAATTAAGAATGGAAAGGATACCTTAAGTGTCGCACAGATTAAGAAATCCAAATTCTTTTTTAAAGATACAACACCTTATTATTATCGGTTTCATGTAAACTTTTTTATAGCCTATATTTATCTTATAGCCTTGATGATTGTGTTGATATTTTCATCGTTTAAGTTAATCTCATTGGTCATGGAATTGGCAGCGGAAAAAATATTGACACCATTTATTGCAGCAGGAGATCTTACGGGAGGTCAAAAGATTCGGAAAGCATTGATCGGAATATTAAATGCTTATATAACAATAATCTGTGTGCTTTTTTTACAAAGACTTTTTATGATTGCTTCTGCCTATATTAATAATGCTGTATGGTCGGACAATGCGGCTTCAAATGCATTCATGAAGGTTTTCATGATTGTAGCAGCGGCATTGTTTGTGATCGATGGCCCGAACTTTTTTGAACAGATATTTGGCGTGGATGCAGGACTGAAATCAGTGGGACAGGCACTTCAATCCGCTTTCTATGCATCTCAGATGATGTCCGGAGCAGGAAACACGGTTAAAAGTATGATAAATAAACCACTTGATGCATTGAAAGGTGGGGTGAATAAAGCGGCAGGAGGAGTAGGTGTATTAAAAGGAATGAAAGACACAGGAGCAATGTCCAGGCATAATCAGAAGGTGTCAGATGAGATGGCAGGAAAGAAAGATGGTGGAGGTGAGAAAGATAGTGGTAATGAATCGGTAGAAAACAGCATGGCAGGAATGGAATCGGCACATTCGGATAATTCTTCGATGTCATCCGGTGATATGGCTAATCGTGATATAGAAAAAGACTTAGCATCATCCGGAGGTGCTAACCAGCAGATGGCTGATAGTATGAAGAAATCATCTGTCGATAATATGTCAGGAAAAGAAGGAGTGGATCATTTAAATTCTGATGAACGGTTGTCAGCCGGCAATCAAAATGTGCAGGATTCACTTAATGCAGCCAACGGCACGCCGATAGAAAATGCGAATCTGGAACAGGCTGCCAATACGCAAGAGGATATAAATATGGATCAAAATAATCAGCAAAAAGATAATGATAATCTGTTAAATTGGGTTTCACGAAATACAGCGGCCGGACGTAGTGTGAAGGACAATTATGACAGGGGAAGACAACTGGGGCATGCGGCAGGGAATACGATCAACCAGGTACACCGGAAAAAAGAAAAGAAAGAATAATTTTAGCAGAAGGTGATAAAGAATGGAAGAATTTACAACAATTAAGGAGTTGGAAACTCCTGTAAAACTGACAAGATTCTTATATTTTTATGATGTTTTATTTATTGTTATATATACGTTTGTAACATATGAATTACTTGTAAGATATGTATATTCCAAATTGGAAACCTTGTACATGATCAATTGTATATTGTGGGGAATCTTTTTTATATTGCCGGCAGTTGGAAATAGTAAAAGACCAAATTGGAGAAATATATTGAATACAGTAGCTAATATGAACGCAGGATGTACATATGGAGAGAAAGAGGTGTATTTGAATGAAGACTTGGAGTAGAAAAGAGAATGGTCATACGATCAATGATCTGACAGGCATTAATCATTATGATAAGGTGTTGAATTGTTTCATTACAAATGATGAAACATATATAGATATCTTAAAAATCCGAGGACATGATCTTTTGAATACGGATCAGGATAAGGTCACATATGAATGTTATAGCATTCTAAAATGGATTAAGACGTATCCGTTTGAGTATGAATTTGTAGGAATGCATTTTCCGGTGGATACAACGGAACAGCAGCTATATTTTGAACATGTGCTTAATCGGACAGAGAATCCGCAATATCAGTATTATCTTAGTCAGAAATTAAATGAATTAAAGATTATTGATCAAAAAATGTTGGAGAAACAGTTTTATCTGTTTCTCTTTTTTGATAACGAAAAGGATCTGAAATTATACAGAGAAAAGACAATACGACAGTTAGCAAAGGCATCTTTGGTGGAGGAAATAAGCAGATTTAATAAAGAAATGGTACTTTATAAGATCAATAATAAAAATTTGTCAATTCCCAAAGAACGGATTCGTCAACATGTTGGTTCCGAAAGTACATTTTATCTATTAACACCGGAGCAGGAGGCTGAAAATGAAAAAGCAGAATATGATGTACAGCTTTTACGGGATATTAATGTTGCAGGTAACATATCATTTCCAACGGATGATCGTTATGTTAAGACCGGAACAGGATATGAAGCCTGCATATATGTATATCAGTTCCCGGAAACATTAAGCAGTCATTGGATGATGGAATTATTCAACATCGATCATGCGATCACCAGTGTACATATAGCGCCTAAGAATATGCGTGAAGTAAAAAAGAATATTAATAAGTCACTTGGCGAGCAGGAGTCCAGAATCAGTATGGCAAGTCGTGCCACGGAAATACGGGATGCAAGAAAAGATTACGAAGAAAATCTGAAACTGTACAATGAGATACAGGCACTAGGAGAAATCATATTAGCAACGGGCGTAAGATTGTATATTGCCGCACCGACTTATGAGGAACTGGATGCTTTGGTTGCGACAACAATATCGGAATTAGATGCGGATAATTTTAAAGCATGTGTATATCTGAATGAACAAAAGGCAGACTGGCAGGCGGTATATAAGCCATATTCGAAGCAGCAGTTAGATCCGCTTACTGCAAGAAAAGGGAATCCGTTTAAATCGAAAACACTTGCTTTTGGGAATCCGTTTCACTTTTCATCTTTAATGGATCCTTCAGGAGATTACTTTGGATTAACCTGTTCCACAAGTGGTCCGGTATTGTTTGATCCATTCGCAAAGACAAAACGCAGAAGTTATTATAATGCTGTTTTGTGGGGAGAAATGGGATCGGGAAAATCCACAATCCTGAAGAAGATATTTAAGAGTATGGTAATTCGAGGGAATTATATTCGAGGATTTGATGTTTCGGGAGAATGGGTAGACTTAGTCAATGAATTTGGAGGTACGATTCTTGCGTTAGATGGTTCACAAGGAAGAATTAATGATATGGAAGTAATCAGGACATCGGAAGACGAGATTACAAGTTATAAGCAGCATGTCGGAAAAATGTCAACGATATATCGATATTTAAAGCCGTCAGCTACGGATGATGAGATTTTTGAATATGAAAACCTGTTATCTAACCTCTATATAGAAAAAGGACTATTACAGGAAAATGGGATGCCAATGAACGGAGTGATCACAGGTCTGCCACATGATCAGTATCCTACATATTCTGATCTGTACGAATATGTTACCAATATTATTGAAGCGACAACATATGATGGGTTGTCGGATGCAAAAGTACAGGAAGTAAAAGCAACAATCGATGAGTATGTTAAGATCAAACGAACCATTCAGAATCTGATTAAGAATTATGGAGAATTGTTTGACGGTCCGACAACGATTGAAAATGTGCTGGATAGTCAGATCCTGTTTTATGATATTCAAGGATTAAGAAAAATGAAAGATGCGATATTTGATGCCATGATGTTTAAGGCTTTATCCTTATGTTATGACAATTGTATTAAGATCGGATCTGTCATGAAGAGTAAGTGGGAACAATGGGAAGGAGGAGACAAGGAGAATGGTGTGCATCCGTGGGATGTTGTAAGATTTATGATTCTGGTAGATGAATTCCACCGGATCATAAATGCACATAAGCTTATGGCAATTGAACAGATCCTGACATTTGAAAGAGAGGCAAGAAAATTTTTTGGTGGTATCTGGTTTGCTTCACAATCTGTGAATGACAGTGTTCCGGATAATGCAGACAGTTACAGCGTGGAGCAGCTTAAAAAGGTATTTGAATTATGTCAGTATAAGATCATAATGCAGCAGGATTCATCCAATATAGATAAATTGAAAAAACTATTTCATTCTGATATTCCAGATGCGGAGATCGAACAGATTCCGCAATTTGAAACAGGACAATGTATATTGAATATCAAAGGTGACACCACTCTTTTGATGAATGTGTTTATTACAGAAGAGGAAAAGGCCTTATTTAAAGGTGGTGCCTGATGAAAGAAGGGATAGCAGCTACTTTTATAAACAATGTGAAAAAGGCTTTAGCGATAGGTGGCATTTTTTCAGGATTGTTGATTGGAGTGATTACAATGACAATAGCCTCTACGCAGTCGGATAACAGTAACAACAGTAATGCTATATCCGGATATGATATCAATGCAACCGGGGGATTTCCGGAAGCAGTAGAGGCGTATCGATCATTGGTTACGGAATTGTGTAATACATACAATACAGAACCGGAGAAATTGAATCTTCCGGAGTATGTTAATGCAATGCTTGCGTTAATTCAGATTGAATCCGGAGGTTCCGGGACAGATCCGATGCAGGCATCGGAGTGTGGATATAATAAAAAATATGAACGAAAGGCAGGTGCGATCAAAGATCCGAAATATAGTCTGGAATGTGGAATTCAATATGCCAGAGATGCCTTTATACTATTTGGGGTACAAAATCCAAATGATTTTGACCGGATGGCAGCGGCTGTGCAAGGTTATAATTTTGGAATTGCCGGGTGGTTTGCGTGGATATCAAAGAGAGGTGGAAAATACACCGTAGAGCTTGCAACCCAGTATTCCAATGACTGTATGCCGGTAGGGGCAAAAGGAACACCGACACATGCACAAAAGTTTTTAAATGCTTATAAAGGTGCTTTGTCAAAATCCGCAGGGGGCGGAGCAGACCTGGGGAACATGGTTTATTATAAGCAATGGGATTCACGATGGGCGAGTTATCCATATGGAAGAGGTACAATTCAGTCATCCGGATGCGGTATCACCTGCATGGCAATGATAGTTGCTACATTAGCAGATAAAAAAGTGACGCCGCCATCTATGGCAGATCTGTCAATGGATAATGGTGGATACATTGCAGGACAGGGATCATCAATGCCAATCGTTGTTGCAGCGGCTGCAAAAAAATACTCCCTGGAATACAAAGCAATTGAGTTTAAAGAAGTTGAAAAATATCTCAATAAGGGAGCCTATGTTGTATGGGGCTGTAATAAAGGATATTTTTCTAATTCGCCGGCAGGGCATGTTATGATCATACGAGGAATGAAGGACGGAAAAATATTGTTAGCTGATCCTAACAGAGAGGAAAACAATACAAAAACATTTGAGCCAGCCTTTATTCAAAAAGAGGCAAAAGGATATTATATTGCAGTATGGAAATAACAGGAGGAATGGAAGATGGCAAAAAGAATTACAGATGAAATGGGACAAATGATACATGAGGCAATATCCAAATGGGAAAATGATCACGGTGAATTACAAAATGGTGATGTGTTTGTTACGGAGTTTGAAAACGGAAGTATGATCATAGAAGCGGTGGATAATATATACAAGGTATCTTTACTGGATAAGAAGCCGTATCATTTATCCAGAAGAATGACAGAATTGGAGGATGAAGATGAATGTTATAAAAAAGTATAAGCATTTTCTGATTATTATGGGAGTGATGGTGATATTCATCGGTTATGTAATCGTGGATACATCCATTACACAAAAACAGATGCGGAAAGATTATGAAAAGAAGATTGAGGATCTTCAGAAAGTGGTTCGTGTTACGAATCTTGGGAAAACCCCAGAGAAGGAATTTGATGTATATCAGACTGCAGAAGATTTTTTAAAATATTATTATGGTATATCGTCTGATGTGACAGAAACATATAGGGCAGAACAATTACAAAAGTTGATGACGGAAGCAGCATATGTTAATTATGAAAAAGAATATGAACAGGACTTAGGATATACGCTTAGCATTGATAATGTTGAGATATATGTAGATTATCAAAATTCTACACAGGATGGAGTATATGCTTGTATTTTCTATAAAGAAAACATAAACTGGCCGGAAGTCAACACCATCGAATGTAATAAATATTGGAAAGGGGTTTTTACGAAAGAACATGGAGAATGGAAAGTATCTGAAATCCTTGATTGCCAGGAACTTCTTACAAGAGAGGAGTTTAATATATTAAATACAGATACGAATGGAAGTGCATTAGAAGATATACCGGGAGGTGAGAATAGTGCAGCAGAAAAAAGTGAATAAAGATAAAGGCATTGCTTATATGAATAATCGTAAAGCAGTCAGAATAACGATAGTGCTATATGTCCTGATACATATGGCATTTTTTATGTCCGGATATCTTCCGGATAACAATAAATACAGTGCCTCCGAATTCCGTAAACCGCAGAATCTGTCGCAGTATAAAACCATATCCCTGATCCGGTGGGACTATGCACCAAAGGAAAAGGTAATGGAGGTTACGTTTGATCTGCAGAATCAGGAATATTCAGAGGGACGGATTGAGTATGAGGTTGTGTTAGATAATAGCAAGAATCTGTCTTCGGATATTGTATACAGCAAGGGGAATATGATCATTTTACAGATCACCCATATTCCTGCCGCAACCGGAAAAAAGATCAGTGTTCGTTTCACATATGCGGATGAAGAGGGAAAAGAAACAACAGCAAGTTTTTATAGTTATACAGGTATTGTAAATGAGGTTGAGTCTCTTCCGGTGTTAAGTGAAAAAGATTATTACATACAGCGTCAGGACTACGACATTGCTTATTACGAGAGCCTAATTAAGAAGAAACAAAATGAAATTGCAGAGAATGAAGAAAAAATAAGCAATATAACAAGTGAGATAGAACGATTACGAAACGATACATCGGAGCTTACCTCAGATGAGATATTGAATCTTCAGGAAACGATATCGAATGATCAAAGCAGTATTGAAACATTGCAATCAAAGAATGAGGAATTAAAGAAGAATATTATAACGTATCAGGAAACGATAGAGATACTAAAGAAGAGGAAGAATGCCTATGAATGAACGAGTAGAAAAATTAAAACAACTTGTCAAAATAGAAGAGTATGCAGAGTATCTTGGATTTCATGTAATCAGGACAGGACGTTATTATACTTTGGAAGAACACGATAGTGTAAGAATTAATCCGGCTACGAACCGTTTTTTTAGAAACTCGGTAGATGAAGAATATTCTTCCGGAAGTGTTGTGAATTTTGCAATGTATTTTGGAGAAATGGATTATAGGAGTGCGATAGCAGATCTGGAAGCTTTTATCGGACAAGGAAATCTTAATAATATTTCATATATTCGACCGGTGAATCGATACGATGCCGGAAAAAAGAAAATGTTAAAGTTACCGCCGAGGGGAGGAAGCCGGAGACATGCATATGCTTATCTGAATCATGTTCGGAAAATAGACCGGATGATGATAGATTTTATGTTTGAATCCGGTCGTTTGTATGAAGATGATAAAAGAAATTGTGTGTTTGTTTCTTATGATGAGAAAACACATCAACCGGATTTTGCATGTAAGAGAGGTACATTATCGGATGTAGCATTTAAAGGAGATGTGGAAGGGTGTTCTTATCAATACTGTTTTCGTATTCCGGCCAAGGAGGGAAAACGCTTATATGTATGTGAGGCGGTGATCGATCTGTTATCGTTACTTACCTATTTTTTAAATAAGGGTATTGATAAAAAAGAGATAGCATCCTGTCATTATCAGGCATTGTCGAGTACGAGAAAATATGAGGCTATATTTTCTTTTATTCAGCTACATCCGGAAATAGAAGAGGTTTACCTGGCATTAGATAATGATGAATCCGGAAGAAAAGCGGTTGATCGGATTATAGAGGTAGCAAAAGAAAAAGGATTCAAGCAGTCTTTTATATCCTATCTGCCGGAATGGAATGGATGGGATTGGAATGATATGATCAGAAAGGAAGGATGAGATGTTATTATTTGTCGGAACATTACAGGAATCATTTTTTGCAAAGAAAATGATAGAGAAAAGAGGAGAAGAATTTCAGCTTTTTGATGATATAAATGAGCTTCAATACAATGTGGAAAATATAATTAGATACGGCGCCGATATTGTGATGATTGATGTTTCACAGTATACAGATGATGTGGAAACAATCGTGACGGCAGTTGACAGGATTCAGGAAGGACTAAATTGCAAGATTATTATACTGGCCAAAGGGTTAATGCCGGAAAGCCAGATTATTCAGGCATTTTATAATGCCGGATATACGGATTTTATATTGTCATTGGTTCTTACACAGATGCAAAAAGATTTAGAAGCGTGTTTGGATGGTGTCTATGCCAGAGAAGGAGCGTTAAAGGAGATTGTAGATGCTGCAGAACAGATTAAGAAGGAGAATCCAGTTTCTAAAAAAGAGGAAGCAGCAGCATTGAAAGCAATCCGGGAAGCGCAGAAAAAGAAGATAATGGTCGGAGTGGCAGGAGCAAAGCATTATATCGGAACTACTACGCAGACGGTACAGATTGCTAAGTATTTTCAACAGGCTGGCAGAACTGCAGCTATTGTGGAAATGAATCAGTCCGGATATTTTAAGGAATGGTCTCAAATGGAGGAAGAGGATAGTTACCAGTATGACCAGGGAACGGAATGTCTCACATTTAAGGGGATTGATATTTATTTGGATCCGGCGAGAATCACAAAACTGATCCGTCAGAAATATGACTGTATGGTATACGATTATGGATGTTATTATGATCCGACATTTGAGCGTGCCAGTTTCTTCGAGAAAGATATCGCATGTTTAGTTGGGGGAAGCAAGGTGAATGAATACACGTCCACCAATGAAGCGTTACTTGATAATATGGATCGGGAAAATATGTATTATTTGTTTTCTTTCACATCTGGCCAGGATGCAAAAGAGATTATGTCCAATATGAAGAAATTGGCAGATCATACAATGTTTCCGGCATATACACCGGATATGTTTGTATATTCTCCGGATAATAATTATGAAAGGTTTTTTAAATATAAGTTACAGGTTGATAAGCAGGCAGAAAAGAAAAAAGGAATCTTTCAAATATTTAACAGAAAGAAGGTGAGAGAGTGAAAAAACAATTTATAGCAGCGTATGAGGATGTTCAGGAAAAAGAAAAAGAACAGCAAAAACTTCATACGAAACATAAGATAGAAGATGAGAATGTAGTAGTTGTTGAAAAGAGCAACCTGATTTCTTTCTCTATAAAGAGCTTGGCAGCTTTTGTTCATATGGCCGCTGGTATTGCAATATTGATACTGGCGGCTATTGGTTTATTGTGCCTGGTTTATCCGGGGACAAGGAGTGAATTTATGGAGATTGTAAATCAGGTAGGATTACAGATCAGACAATATATAAGTTAATGGAAGGAGCAGGTAGTTATGGAAAGAGAGATTATTAATAATGAGCCATATAAACTGGAAGGACATCCATTTATGTTCTTTTATGATAAGGCAAATGGTTTAGTAATTAGTACAATGCCATATGAATATCAGGAACGCCAGGCTGATGAAGACTTTAGCAGAGAGTATGGTGAGCCATTATATGACACGATTACAGTAGATGGAAAGAAATATGTTGAATTGGAATCAGTGGGATTAACATATGAGAATTGGCAGAATCAAGCGGAACGGGATAAGCATTTACATGAATTAATTTATGGATGCTGAGATAAAAGAGGAAGAGTTAGAAAACACTATAAAATCAAGTTAATGGAAGGAGCAAGTAGTTATGGAAAGAGAGATTATTAATAATGAGCCATATAAACTGGAGGGGCATTCATATATGTTCTTTTATGATAAGGCAAATGGTTTAGTGATTAGTACAATGCCATATGAATATCAGGAACGTCAGGCTGATGAAGACTGGAGCAGAGAGTATGGTGAGCCGTTATATGACACAATTACAGTAGACGGGAAGAAATATGTTGAATTGGAATCAGTAGGATTAACATATGAGAATTGGCAGAATCAAGCGGAACGAGATGAATATTTACATGAATGGATTAACAATATTGAGATAAAAGCGGAAGAGTTAGCAAACACTATAAATTATGACGAATCATCTGTAGAAGAGAATACTATGGAGGATGAATCAAGTGACTTGAAACAACTTGTGAATGAGTTGAAAAATAATGGTATGGAACAAACTGCAGAACAGGTATCTCAGTTAATAAATCAAGTGGATAATATGACTAATATGGTTCAGGGATTGATGAATGAGATTACCAGACTTAATGAATCTATTCAGAATATTCAGGATAATAGATTACCCAATAGAATTAAAAAATCTCTAAATGAAGATGTTGAACGTATCGAAAAAAGGTATGAAGAGACAAAGGAGCAGGTGTTTGAAATCCGAGATGATATTAAGGTTAAGGCTGGGAATATAATGGATGATTATAAAATGAGAGGAAAAGCAGCACTTAACAGAATGTTAGAATTTATAGAAATAAAAAGTAAACTAACAAATGTCCGTGACCGAATGTTACAAGGAATAGAGGATATTAATCGTACATTAAATAAAATAGATGTACTTGGTAGGGGGTTGAGAGAAGCAGGAAATCTGGTAACTAATACGATTAGAAATGTTGCAGATAAAGAAACAATCGATTATTCATCTGAGGAAAGGAATTTTTCAAAAACTGAGTTGATTAAAAAACCTTGGGTTGCTCAAAGGAAATTATATGAAGTTTTTGTTCAGTCGTTGAATGGCATAATTGATAAAATTGATGGTTTATCAAAGACTGTTAGAGTGGAAATGAATGAGGATCAGATTGATGAACGACAAGAACAGGAAACTGGTAATCAGGATCAGGTAGAGGTAGTTCAAGAAAACGCTGAGTTCTATCGCTCAAAGTTACAGTCGTTTGACGAATTTCTCGAAGAGAATTATGAAATGACAATCGAACAGTTTGAACATGTTAGCACTAATGAGAGAAGAACGATCGAAGATGAATTTAAGGAAATGGTCAGTGCCATTATTGGCAAAGAACCAGGGGAAGTTGCCAGAGAATCGGAAGATCATGTCACTTCGTTTGATGATAAAGCATCATCTGTCAGCATGGACGAATCGCCTAAAGAGTATGAGGTATCGGATGCTGTTATCAACATGAATAAGAGCAAGACAGACGGTGAATTGGCAGTAAGAAACATGTCTGAAAAGGCACAGGAGTATTACAATGGCACAGATACAGTTGGTGTGCGTGAATACTCTGTTTATGACGAAGAACTTGGACAGGATGTAAAGCTATATGCCATTGACTGGGGCAGTAACCAGATCGAAAAGAATTTGACATTTGAAGAAGTACAGACACGTCTTGAGGAGATGCAAGATGAAGTGGATGCATTTAACAGAGAAATGGAAACTGATCGGGATATTGACGAGGAGATTTTGGATGCATTTGATTCCGAGGTAGACATGAAAAGCCTTGTAGACAACTTCTATAAAGAGTATCAAACTGCCGGAGGAGAGCTATCACACGATGAGGTAAGGGACTGTCTTATCACGAATAATCTTGAAAATTTATATTACCTTTCAGATGAAAACAGGGATTTATTCAGTGATGCAAAAGACGTAGCAGACCAGATCGAAAATATGGCATATGATGGTGACTTGAGTTTGAAAGAGCAGACACAAGTCATATTAGCCAGTCTTGACAAAGACAGGTTTCCGGAATCTGTCGAAGCACGATTGAGTCAGGTGCTGGACATTTATGGTGCGAAAGGTGTAGCAGATGAAATATATCTTAAAACACCATTTGGAATTACCCAGTTATCACAAGTAGAGGTTGCACCAAATATAGATGATGGTTTTGCTTATAAAGATCTTGACGCAGGAATATCATATGCATTTCATGCGGATGATATAGATGGGGTTGCTACGGATAAGGGTGAATTTTTCACGTCTGAACCTGATCGTTTAGATAATGGTGGTCAGGCATTGCTTATGACATATAGTGATGAAAAGCAAGGATATGACGTAGCCATATGGAATCAGCCGGACGGAACGTCTAAATTCATAATCGCAGATGAAGGAAAATTGCAAGATTTTATGGGCGAAGTATATAACAAGAACGGCAGGGTGCTGTCTATGGGTATAGTGCCACGGTTTATGAATGATAAGAGTATCCTTGAAGTGTCTAATGCACTTGTGAAAAGAGTCATTGGGGAATCCTTGGAGGGGTATCAGGCTAGCCGTTATACAAGAAGTATTCTTGAAATAGCCATACCGGAGGATACTCCGGCCATTCTTCCAATACAAGCGGAATTTGAATCTTTTGATATTCATTTTGCTAATTATCAGATAGCGAAATCTTTCGTAGAATTTTATAAGAAGAACGTACCGGATGAGGAGGTGGATATAAGCGTGCGTTCTAAGACAATTCAGAGTATATCAAATGATATTTCTGAGCCATACAAACAATTTTTAGTAGATGTTTATGGAAAAAATGGACTGCAGATGGCTTCGGAAGATATGAAGAGTCGCAATCCCAATAAAATGTTACAACGAGTAGAGGAAACATTAAGAACGATAGGAAGTGAAGATTCTGATTATGTAACGAGAGACATTCAGAAATCTGCTGATTTTTTAATGGAACGTCTGAAAGATATAGCAGAGAGCCATACATCGACCGAACAAGGCAAGTCGAACGAAGAAAAAAGAATGACAGATGCACTCATGGAACATTATGGTGATGTAACAAGCAGAGAAAAGGTATTAAAATCCCGGATATCATTGGCAACAGCGATTACAACTCAACATGAAAGAGTATATGGACCGGTATATGATAAGTTTGATATTACGGAGAAAATTACAAATTGTATTGAGAATCTGACACTTGCTAACGAAGATGGTACCTTTGAACTGGAAGTTAGAGAGAACTTGCAACGATACACAACAAAGCAGCATAAAGTGGATCGGGAAACAGATATGAAATATTGGGATGATAAAATTCAGGAGGCAGTTAAGCAGCAGGAGAATTTTAAAAAAGATATTGAAGCGGCTGTACAGAAAGGGGACTATAAGGAGCTAAATGATAAGACAGATCTGTTTTTGCAGAAAGGAAATGAATTAGTACAATTAGCAACCGATAAAACACAGAAGCGAATGGAAAATCTTCAGCAGATGAAGTGGGATAGTATGTTAAATGCAGATGTGTGGATTAAACAACCTCAACCACAAACATGTGAGCTGGATGGAACAAAAATATATATGGATTATCGATTAAATGATGTAACAGCAATGAAGCTTCGTACAGGACATAAGAACGATATAATCAATGATGGATACCCAAATGGTTATTATCTAGGAACAATAAATGGTTATCCGCAATTAATCATTCATACGCAAGATAAAGTGATTGTGAGCCAATCTATGACAGATGATTATAGCGAGGGAAAATCCTTATCAGCCATTTCCCATGATCTGTATCATGAATATTGGAACGATATGAACAGAGTGGAAATGAAAGATTTGAGTATGGATAATCAGACGGCTACAGAGTTGGTTACAGCGTTAGCAAAAGTAGATGCGGCATATGAGGTGGAACAGGCAGATTCATTAAAGGAGATCGAACAGAGATCAGGGCAATCCTACAGAGAGCTTTATTATGAGAAGAAAGATGAATGTCGCCTGGATAAAGCATTGGTTCCTAAGATTGGTGTTGCAGCGATAATGGAAGATGGTACTTATGTATTGCAGGAAGTTAAGGTAATAGATGAACGTCTTGCAGATATGATTAAAAGGAATACAGAACAGGTAGATATCAGGAATCTTTCGGTGGATATGAAACCGGGAGATTTTCTTTTGTTAAAAGATAACATAGTGGATGCGTATCAGACTTTTATGGTGACAGAAGACGGATTAACACAGATGGCAGATGACAGGAGTGTGGAAGTATGTAATCGGTACTGTACAGATCAGATGCTTAGCAGTTCATTTGACGTAGAAATGGAACAACAATGTGTGAAACCATTGATAGAGCATGGAGTGACGCTGCAACCGGGGATTCAGACACGCTTTGAGAAAAATGCGAAGCTATATGAGATGAAGAATCCGGTTGTGCCGGAACAGCGAAAGCTACAACAGAATAAGGTCGAGATGACAATGTAATCAAGAAGGTGCGTAATAGAAAATGTATTACGCACCTGTTTTAATTGAAAGGAAGGGGTATAGAAATGAATCTGGAAGTTAGAGAATATGCCAATATGTATATAGTATTTTCGCCAAGAAAAGATATACAACACTTGATTGACGGATATAAAGAGACTATTACGGGAACATTACGGGTTACATATAAAGAATTGTATATGGTGATGGAGTTTATGAGTGATAATACGGAGCTGGCATGTCGTATTGAGACGGAAACGGATAACATCCGTGTGGATGAAGAACAGATTATGATTACGGAAGAAAATTTTGGCGACTGGATATTTCGGTTTATAACCGATTAGAGGAGGTATGACAATGGCAAAAATAGGTGATTTTGGTGAAAAGATTGGTGGCGCACGAAAGGATCTGTATGGATTGAATCGAGAACTTCGCTTAGAAGACATTACGGATTGGTCTGATATAGACAGGGATAAATATATTACAAAGAAGGAAGTATTTCCTCAGCCGAATTATCAGAAGTTATATGAGGGTGGAATGAATAGAGAGGTACTTTTCTTTGTTAAGCAGATCAGGGATGCCCTGCCAACAGGACCGTCTCCAAAAATAAGATATAACATGACGGATGAAGAAAAGCGAGAGGCGGTTCATCAGGCACAAGATGATTATATAAGAACAATGGGACGTTTCTATGAAACGGCAATACAATTAGCATCATTAACAGATTGTATGGATTATCTGAATAAGCTACAAGCGGAAAATTTACCAGATCAAAATTGTTTCAGTCGGAAATTATATAATGCTGCATCAATTAAAGATCCATATTCGCTAATGCAATTTCGGCACCAACTGGAAAAAAAGAAATTCTTGTATAGTGATGATGAGAAAGCATTATTAAATTATGAAATATTTTCATATGATGGAACGAATGTAGAAGTAACAATGGATCGGAAAGATGAGCCGGTACTTGTAATTAAACAGGGAGGCGCAAGATTTTTTGTATATCGGAATAGTCCGGAGATATTAGATCTTACCAATTGGAAAGAGAATACCTATTTTGTTATGGAAAAAGCTTCCCATACAATCGTTACAATAAATGAACCGGATAGGAGTTCTGCAGAAGCATCAGCGATTGCATTACATAAACAGAAGGATGTAGTAGTCAAGGAACAGAAAAAACGCAAGAAAAAACTGATTCCACCGCAGTTAGAAAAAGTCCGTCCGACACAGGAAGATTATCGAAATGGTAGAGATGTTTCCGGTGATGATATGATGGATGTATTCGGATTCCGAGCCGGTGAATTTGGAAACTGGGAAAATGATAATGACCGGCAGACGAATCTTAATATGTCATATGATGCATTAAAGGATCTTGCCAAAGCACTGAATATCAATGACAGGGATATATCTCTTGGTGGAAAGCTTGCAATAGCTTATGGAGCAAGGGGTGTAAGTGGTGCGCTGGCGCATTTTGAACCCGGAACAAATGTAATTAACCTGACTAAAATGCGTGGAGCTGGAAGCTTAGCACATGAATGGGGACATGCCCTGGATTATTATATTGCACAGTCTACAGGCAAAGGAGAGATATTTGCTACCGATGCGTGGAATGGAATGTCGTATATGCATGATGTTATGCAGACAATCAAATATAAGGATGGGGAAAGAACAGAATATTATAATAATGCTGTTCAACTAGATAAAAGATATTCAAAGGCTGGACAAGGATATTGGAAAAGCGATGTAGAATTATTTGCCAGAGCTTTTGCGGCTTATGTACATGATAAGCTGCCGGGACCATCTGATTACCTTGTAGGTCATTCGGAAATAAAAGAACCAATTGTTGTTAAAGATGAACAACAATGGATCTATACAAGTCCTCAGGGTGAAGAACGAAGGGCAATCAATCAGGCAATGGATGAAATGATCAATGCCATTAAGGAGCATGGTTTACTGCATCAGAACAGGGAAAAGAATGTTGAAGCGCCGAAGATGACTATGGATGAATATTTAGGAAGTCAGGGTGTTGGTTTTCCGACAAGTGGATATGTGCTGGATAAGGTGCGATTTCCTAATGGAATATCAAAAAGCATGCGAAAGCAGATTGATGATGAATTTGAAAAAAAGGAACAAGAATATGCGAAGAGAAGGGAGGAAGCAAGAAGGGAGTATCAGGAAAAGGTAGATAATGGTGAAATTATTCCCAAAACGAGAGAAGAAATAACCATAGATCATGCACAAGGCGATCCATTCAAAGAATCTACACAGGCAGCCAGACGTATGTTAGTAAAAAAAGGGATCATGACGGAAGAAGAATTGAATCGTAATGTCCAGGCATGGGATGAGAAATGGACTGCACAGGAAAGTGAGAAAACATTTGCAGAACAGGTGGATGATGTGCTTAATGGAAAATTTCCAGTTTATAGTAATTTGAAAGTATGTAATACACCTCAGATATTATTAAAAGTAGGATGCGATTCATTGCCTATGTTATATACGCAAAAGCATTTGAAAGATGCTATAGCACCAATGGATTCAAAAGAACATAAACATGGACTGGGAATAGAACAAATAAAGAAACTTCCTCAGTTATTAGAAAAGCCAGCGATAATTTTCGATTCTCCAGTTAGAGTAGATAGCCTCATTGCTGTAACTACGGAATTTGATAGTAATGATAATCCTGTTATGGTTAGTATTAAGTTAAATGGACAAGGAAGATATGAACTTACGAATGTTGAATCAAATTTTATTACGAGCGTATACGGAAGAAATAATTTTGGCGCATATTTCCAGAAAATAATAGAGTCAAATAATTTACTTTTTTGTGACAAAGAAAAAAGTCAAAAGATATTTGAAAGATGGGGAGAACAATACTCCGAATTAACAAATACTTTTGACTTTGATACAATACTACATCCTAGCAATAATATTGTCAAGTGGGATATTGAAAATAAAAATAATATTGTGGGAGATCCGGTATCTGCTAAACAAGAGAAGTATGCACAGCAGATAGCACAGACACTACATATTGATCTTCCGCAGAGTAATACAAAGCAGGTGTATCAGGATTTTATTAGGGAGCATGTGGAAGAGTATAATCAGAACCGGAAAGTACCGGTACATTATACAGATGAACAGATTGCAAGAGCCAATGCAGTAGATATTATGGAATATGCAAGAAGTCAGGGATTAGAACTAAAACGTGTCGGTAGAGATTACCGGGTAAGTAATTTTTCCGGAGGATTCCTGATCACACCGGAGAAGAATAATTGGAATTGGTTTGCAGAAAATAAAGGTGGCGGTGTTGTGCAACTTTGCATGGAGCTGGAGCATAAGAACTGGCAGGATGCAATCGGCACGCTTATTCAGGAAGATATGGTAGCAATACAACGACCGGAGCTGCAAAATAGACAACCGGAAAAGCCCAAAGATTTTCATTTGCCGGAGCATAATAATACAACAAAGCATGTATACGCATATCTGACAAAAACCAGGAAGATTGATGCGGATATTGTAAAGCAGATGTTCGGAAGAAAATTGCTATATGAGAATAAGCAGCGAAGCTGTGTTTTTGTTGGGTATGATAAAGAGGGAGTAGCAAGACACGCATCTGTGAGATCTACAAATACATATGGAAATGTGTATAAAAAGGATGTATCCGGAAGTCAGAAGAAATATTCTTTTTCTGTTCCGGGAAAATCCAATGTTTTAAATGTATTTGAGGCACCGATTGATGCATTGTCCTATATGACACTTCAAAAAATGAATGGCATAGAGCGAAAAGATTCATATTTGGCATTAGGTGGGGTTTCGCTGACTGCACTTGATCAATATCTTCGGGATCATCAGGAGATAAAGGCAATTCGTATCTGTACAGATAATGATGAGGCAGGACAAAGAACGGTAGTACATATTGCGGAAAAATACAAGAAACAATATAAGGTTACCCGGCATACGCCCAAAGCAAAAGACTTTAATGAAGACCTGGTGTCATTTGTAAACAAGAACGATATACAACAACCTGTGAATTGTCAAATAGCAGTAACCAACGATCAGGCTGATAAGTCTTTAGATATTAAGGAACAGATCAAATATCTTTCAATATTAGATGCAGTATATGGAACCGATCATTGGAGTGAAATCGAAAAAGGTATAGATGTGCTGCAGGAATCTGAAAAATCTGTATATAAGAAAATATATGATAAAAAAAAGGATGAACGCCGGTTAGATAATGCGTTGGTGCCTAAGATAGGTGTGGCTGCAACATTAGCAGATGGAACGTATGTTTTAAAAGATACAAAAATTGTAGATGAACGTCTTGCAGATATGATAAAAGAAACGCCTGGACAGGTTGATGTAGATAAGATTGCGATAAAGAATAAGCCCGGAGATCTCTTATTGCTTAAGGATAATATTATGGAACCATATCAGGTGTATAGAATATCGGAAGGAGGACTTGTCAAATTAGGGGAAACAGCAGAGGAACAACGTATGATTAATGTATGCAGGGAAGGCTGTACAGAACAAATGATGAGTAGTTCGTTTGATGTAGAAACGGAACAACAATGTGTGAAGCCTTTGTTGGAACATGGAGTTACATTACATACAAATATTCAGAAACATTACCAAAAGGTTGCGGCGTGTTCTGAATTTGCAATACCTGCAAGTGAAAGTCCGGCCGTACCGGAAAAAAAGAAAGAAATAGAATTTCGTATAGATTAATATATGGCTAATGTGAAAAAGTGCAGGATGGGCTCCTGCACTTTTTCGATAGCATTTACATGTTCTATCATACGATAATACGACATACTTTATTTCCGCTCTGTCGTAGCATTTATGCTACCACACAAAATAAAGTATGTCAAATAAATAACAGTAAAAACTTTGGTTTGACCAAATTTTTTTCAACAGGAGGGTATAAATGCAGAGATTTGAAGATAAATTTGATTTGCTTGAAAAAGCTTATAAAGATGAAAAGTTAAAGAAAGGGACAATTGCTTTATTGCAATATCTTGTACATAAATCAAATAAGACACACTGTTTTCCGGCAGTAGATACAATAGCAGCAGCTCTTGGATGTTGCAGAAGAACCGTCCAATACAATATGCGTAAGTTAGAAAATGGAGGATATATTATACGAAAAGATCGTTGGTATAATCACCAACAATTATCCAATCAATATTGTTTTGCGGTTGGAATCATTGATGATGAGAATTTGGTGGCAAATAGCAGCAGGGATAATGAATGTAAAAAGCTTTGCAATAATTTCTTTGATCAGGCGAAAGATATGAAAAAAGCTGACCAGATCAGGAAAGTATATGCATCCGGACTTTCTGCCGGTGAAAAAATGCTGCTTGCAAATTTTTGTTATCGTGCGAATAAAAAAGGAATTGTTTATGGGACTATAAGCAGTCTGAAGAATGGAATTGGAATGAGAGGGGGGAGACCGGGGTGCATTAAGGATAATTTCTACCAATGGATAGATCAGCTTTATCATAAGGGACTGATTGAGGTTAAAGAGGTATATATTCATAAGGTAAAGTATTTGATTATTCGTATCAAAGAAATTATAGGAAATATAAGACAGGAGTACCAGGAAAAAAATAAGCCAGATGGGGAGAATGAGAAACTGAAACAGGGTGCAGAGAATGATAAAAAATATAATTTATTCAAAAAATTGGTGAAAAGAATAAGCAATGCAAAAGTGATAATACATCAAATTGGAAATAAATTACATAAAATATTGAGAATTTAAATTCAGGATATACGTTTTTTGCACCCTATCTATACTATCTGTCTCTTATAC
>ENA-UAEG01000082-UAEG01000082.1-human-gut-metagenome-genome-assembly--contig:-NODE-82-length-37303-cov-9.024270_pt1 | contig 37303 bp, 35 predicted proteins | sample MGYA00244280_ERZ654275 | MGnify/ENA primary metagenome ERZ654275 (study PRJEB26926, sample SAMN06165092) | human gut metagenome | biome: ENVO:00009003; feature: ENVO:2100002; material: ENVO:00002003...
AATATTGTTCCATCATTTTAATAGGGTCAAAAAACTGAAATACTTGTTCATTCTTATAGTATCCCATTTTCTCTACTTGATGACTCATTTCATTAAAATACGGAGTGCCAATAAAAATTACTATATCTTTGTTATATGGATTTAACAATTCCTCCGGAGAATAAACATTTACATCTTCTAATGTCATATTTCTCCTTGATGGATTATTATCTATAATAGCATACGTCTCTATTCCATCTTTTTTCAGCAATTCGATTGCAACATTTGTTGTCTCTGTGATACCAAAAAAGACTATTTTTTTACTATTTAGATTTTTTTTATTTTGGATAATCTGTTTTAAATTATATTTTAATATATCCAAAAATATCCATTCCGCACCATACTTATTTCCCATATAATCCCGTTCCTATTCAAATCTTTTATTCCATTCACTAAAAGAATAATTAGTATCATCCATTACCATTTCACGTGTTTTATCAGCCCCACAATTTAATAACATATCTAATATTGAAAGTCCCGGTTCAAATCCATCATAGACTTGTACATATTCTGCACCTTCATAATTTATATATATATGATCAATTCCATTCTGATTAAACAATGGTATTTGCACATAATTTTCACTACCTTTATTAGACATATATTGTTTTTCGCCTAGCTGTAAACATATGTCAATCAATAATTCATTCTTTTCCCCATTAAATTCAAAGTCTTTATCATACAAAACTTCCGCTGTATTTCCTAATTCTTTTAATATAAAATTAGTAATAAAAATATCTAAATCCACAAGTTTTTGCCACTTTTTTTGATATAATTCTTGTATAAAAGTAGAATATTCCTTATAAAATGGAGCCTTTTGGTATGCAAATCGAATAGCATTCCAATGTTGATTTCTCCAATTCGCCTGATTACTAATCTCAACTTCCGAAATCAATTGTGTTTCTCTCTGTTTATTAATTACAGGAACCGAAATATACTTCCAACCGTCTTTTTCACGTATTCTATTTCTATTTTGCCATGAACTTTTATCAAATTGAACTTTTGTTAAATATAAGAATTTATCACTTCTCATTATTTTTCCAATTAAGCCAGGATACGCCCAATAATTTGGTTGATGTATTGTTAACATTTTTCCACTTCCTTTACTATTATTTAACATCCTCTTTCACAAATGTTCCTATTATTTCTCTTCCTAGCCCCATTTCACCTAACAATTGAAATATTTGCAATGTTTTTTCTCTTGACAATGAATCCATTAATAATTCCAAATCTAATCTAGCTCGATAACAGTCCTTTCCTACAGAGCGGTCTTTATAGTAATTTGTCCTATCATTCAACATATTAAAATCTATAAAGGACTCTCCATATATATTAGTGCATTTAAACCCAACTTCCTTTAAAAATTCGCATAACCCATCTTTATTAAAGTAATACGGATGTCCTTCTTCATCCAGCCAATATTCTGTATCAACTTTTCCTTTCTCAAGCAAATATTCCTGTAAAATAGAATAATTATTAGCGACCTTAACAACTAAAATTCCAGAATCTGACAAGAGATTCCTACACAACTTCAACACCCTAAATGGATTTCTCATCATATCCAAAGACTGATCCATGTTAATAATAGTATATTTCTGTCCTTGTTTAATCAAATCCTCTAATATTTGTTCACAATTACCTTGCAAAAAATAATTCATCATTTCTGGATTATTATTGACAATACCATATCTCGAGAAATCAATGCCCAATACTTCAAAACCTTTTTTATAAAAAAAATTTAAAAGATATCCCTCTCCGCAACCTATGTCTAATATAGATTTTTCATATCCCGCATTTAAATTCTTCTCAATAATCATGAGTTTCTGTTCAAATTTACAGTCAAAAAATTCTTTCTCCGTTGCATCATAAATATTCTCATAATTCCCTTTACTATTCTGGTAATATTCCTTTTCAAACTCTTCTTGCATATCCCTGATTTTAGGTTTATTCTTCAATTCATAAAACCCATATTTATTCAAAAATACTTTCTCTTTCAATTTCATTCTCCTCATTTGCATACTAAATAGTTTTTAATGCCTCTTTTAATTCTTCCTCTCCCAGCCAATCAATATTATTCCCCGAATTATACTCAAAGCCTTCTTCTACTCTCCTGCCTCCCGGAAGAATATCCCCTTCCTTCGCCCAGCTATAGTTTGGATATATAATATAATGCTTATCGTATTCATAAGTGGATCTTGAATCATCCTTTGTAACCATTACTTCATGAAGTTTTTCTCCCTCACGGATTCCAATCTCTTCAATCGCGCATCCCGGCAACATTGCCTTTGCAAGATCACAGATATGGAATGACGGAATCTTAGAAATATATGTCTCGCCGCCTTTTGATTCCTCTAACGCCTTAAAGACTAACTCAACGCCCTGCTCTAATGTAATCCAGAATCTTGTCATTCTGGCATCTGTAACCCCTAATGTGTTTCCGCCTTCTGCAATAATTCTCTTCCAGATAGGAATAACCGAACCTCGACTTCCTGCTACATTTCCGTAACGTACAACAGAAAATATTGTTCCGTTTGCTCCACTATATGCATTCGCCGCTATAAATAACTTGTCCGATACTAATTTTGTTCCACCATACAGATTGATCGGATTCACTGCCTTGTCTGTGGAAAGAGCCACTACCTTTTTAACCCCACGATCCAATGCAGCCTCAATTACATTCTGTGCTCCATGAATATTCGTCTTAATTGCTTCCATTGGATTATATTCACAGGTTGGCACCTGCTTCATTGCTGCTGCATGTATAACATAATCTACCCCATCAAATGCACGATATAGCCGATCCTTATCCCGAACATCTCCGATAAAGAATCGAACTCTTGACATGTCAATCTTATCCTTATACTCTGCCTGCATGACACTTTGTTTGAATTCATCACGGGAATATATAATTACCTTTTTCGGGGTGTACTTTGCAAATATCATCTCCAAAAATTTCTTACCAAAAGATCCCGTTCCTCCTGTAATTAAAATCACCTTATCATTTAGCATCTCTCTACTCCTCCATTGATCAAATATTGTGCAATTCTCTCTGCTCCTAATCCATCGACCAGACTTTGCATTCTAAGAGATTTCTCTTTTCTCAACTCATAATCGTTCTGATATTCCACCAGATATTTCCTGCAATTATCCATGCATAATTGTCTATTCTTATATGCATTGCCTGCATATAGCATATATCCATTCTCTTCCCATGCAATGGCACCTTCCTGATTGTCTGCAATCTCCAAACAGATTGATGGAATTCCACAAGCACATAATTCATACGTTGTAGTTCCTGCTGCTGAAATCGCCACATCGCAATTACGCATCCATTCCGCCATATTAGAGACATTTTCATGCAGAAAAATATTATTATTTATCTTTGCTTTTGAATATAACAGATCACGGTTTTGATTAAAGCATCCAACTATTACATGATATTCCAATTCTTGTGTTCGGTCATCATGCAACAGCTCGTCTAATACACCGCCTGCTACATTTAATATATCGGTTCCTCCGGTCGTAATCAAAACCCTTTTCACTTTCTTGTTTACATGAAACTCCCGATACCTGAATTCATCTCTCAGAGGTACATATTGCGAACCGATTAAAAATTGTGTCCGTTGCCCATTTGCATAATATCCCTGCTTATCATAATCATCTTCTGTCACCCATGCTCCATAATTGATCACTGTATGAACCGGATAAGCAAATTTTCTCAAATCATCAATATAAACTATTTTAGTATAATGTGATATATTTTGCAAATACTCCTGTGTCACATAATACGTATCTAACAGCATTGTATCAATCTCACGTTTCTGTAAGTATTTACATATCTGTTCTGTTTCCAGATCCAATTGATTCCATGCTGTATCCAATACATCATACTCAAATCCCTGGTTACGAATCAGTTGTCCCGGTCTGTCATCAGCCAATACAAATCTAACATCTACACCAAACTTACGAATCTGTTCTGCAATTGAAAGACACCTCATTACATGTCCCGTTGCAATTATTTCATTTCCATCTACCCGTATTGCAATCATAATTTCTTTATCTTACCTTCTCTACCTCATCTTTTACGCATTCAACAACATAGTCTACCTGTTCCTCTGTCATATCTGCATACAACGGCAACGTTATGGCTCTTGCATAAAATGCTTCCGCATTAGGACAACATGTACTCTGATATCCATTCTGCTGATAATATGGTAATTTATAGACCGGAATATAATGCACATTCACACCAATTCCTTTATTCCGAAGGTTTTCAAAAATTTCCCGTCTATGTTCTGCCGGAACCTGAATCATATACAGATGATAGCTGCTAAGACAATCCAGATGTTGATATGGTGTAATAATGTCTTTACAACCTGCAAAAGCTTCATCATATCTATGAGCAAGTTTTCTTCTATGTGCAGCAAACTGATCCAGCCGTTTCATCTGTGATATACCTAATGCACACTGAATATCTGTAATCCGATAATTATATCCTAATTCCAACTGTTCATAATACCATGGACCTTCATTATGCGTTAATAACGATTCCTCTCTTGTAATTCCATGTGTATGAAATAATTTTAAACGCTGATATAATTTTTCATTATTCGTTGTTACCATTCCGCCCTCTCCTGTTGTAACAGGTTTCACCGGGTGAAAACTAAATGTTGTCATATCCGAAATAGATCCAATCTTTTTCCCCTTATATTCCCCACTGATTACCTGTGCGCCATCCTCAATAACAACCAGATTATGTTTCTTTGCAATTGCAGTTATCTCATCCATTTCACATGGCTGTCCGGTATAGTGTACAGCAATAATAGCCTTTGTTTTTGATGTTATCTTACGTTCAATATCCTCCGGATCTATGTTATATGTATCCGGTTTGATATCCGCAAACACCGGTTTTCCTCCACAATACAAAACACAGTTTGCTGACGCAGCAAACGTAATTGGTGACACTATCACTTCATCCCCCGGTTGAATTCCCGCTGCCAAACATGCAATATGCAGTGCCGCTGTCCCATTCGACACCGCCACTGCATACTTCGCACCTACATAATTCGCAACTATATTCTCGAATTCAGCAACCTTCGGTCCTGTTGTCAGATAGTCTGATCTTAATACATCCACAACTGCCTGTATATCTTCTTCACTAATTGATTGTCTTCCATATGGTATATACATTTTATATAGCTCCTTTAATCTATTAAATTCCATGCTAATGGTGTACCCTTTTCTATATCTACTCTAGCTTTCTTCCCCAATACATCTTCATAATACATTGTATGAAGTCCTCCCCCTGGACGAATAGATTTTAAATTTTCTTCTGAAAAAACTTCTCCCCGACTAATATCTTTTACAATATATAATGATCTTGTTTCTGCTCGTGATTCCTTTTGCTTTTCTGTCAATTCAAAAGTTTCTGTTCCCAATGCTTTTTCCAAATTTCTAATTCTTACTACCATATCAGCAAATTCTTCCATTTCCATCGAAAAAGCTGCATCTGGTCCTCCATCAACCCGATGAATCGTAACATGTTTTTCAATCACTTTTGCCCCAAGTGCAACTGCACCTAAGGCAACCTCACAACCTAGCGTATGATCTGACAGACCAACAATACAATCAAACGTTCTGCTCATGAGCGGAATAACTTTCAAATTCATATCTTCATATGGACACGGATATGCAGATACACATTTTAACAAAATAACATCCTCATTTTTTTCTTGCTTGCATATTCTTACTGCTCTTTCAATATCCTCCAAATAACCAGTTCCTGTTGAAATTATAATAGGCTTATGAGCTCTTGCTATCTTCTTTATCATTGGAATATCATTAATTTCATAAGATGCAACCTTAAAAGCTGGCATACCGATTTTATTCATAAAATCTACCGCTGTCAAATCAAACGGTGATGAAAAACAGTCTAATCCTATACTATTTGCATACTTTAATAATCCCTCTTGCCATTTCCAAGGAGTATATGCTTTCTGATATAAGCTATACAACGTTTCGCCATCCCATAGCCCACCATGTATCTGAAATTGCGGATCATTGCAATCTATCGTGATAGTATCAGCTGTATAAGTCTGCAGTTTAACAGCATCCGCTCCAGCATTTTTTATCATTTCTATCATTTTTAAAGCCCTATTATAGTCCATTAAATGATTTGCTGACATTTCAGCAATTATATATACCTTAGACCCATCACCAATAGTCCTATTACCTATTTTTATCCTTTTATTCATATATCTTTCCTCACAATATCTCTATTTTTCAATCATTATTCTATATTTCATTTCAGCCAATTTCCAATCAGATTCATTGTCTATATCCTGAACTTCTAATTCTGAAATATAAAACGGAATCTCCTTCTGAGGTTTTACAGCATTAATTATATTTTGTGGATAAAACACATAAAACTGTCCACAATCATGATAAATAGGATGCAAATCCTGAGATCTCACTTTTTCAAATTCAGGGTATTGATACTCAAGTGCCCCTCCCTCATTCACAATATATGCTCGTTGTGGAGGAAACGAATATTGTACAACTGGTGTAACTGCATCTACCCCCTCTTCATCCAACATCCGTATTGCTTCTTTTAACTTTTCTGCAGTTACAAAAGGTGCTGTTGGATATATACACACTGCAATATCAAATTCCTGTCCGCGCTTTTTATATTCATTAAAAACTTCTATCAATACATCATTCGTTGTTGCATAATCATTCGATGTTTCCGCACTTCGCATAAATGGTACACTTGCACCGTATTTTTTTGCAATCTCGGCAATTTCTTCACTATCTGTGGATACCATAACTTCATCAAACAAGTTTGACGATATTGCCGCCTCAATAGAATAGGTAATAATCGGTTTTCCACAAAATTCTTTAATATTCTTTTTAGGTATTCGTTTGCTTCCACCTCTAGCTGTAATAATTGCAATTCTTTTACTCATTATTCTCTCCCCTATTCCCTCAACAATCCAACAAATAATCTTTTAACATCCTCTGTCGCAGAATACATAGCCTCCATGTATTCTTTCAATTTTATAAATAGTCGAATACTTTCTTCTTCATTATCATCCTTTATAGAAAGAATATCGCTCAAAACATCCCCTTGTTCTGGCGAAACATAATAATCAACAAATAGTATTTCGTCAAAGGCATTACATTCCTCTACAATTTTTCCAATTTCTTTTTGAGTTTTCTCTATTTTGGAGAATGTATATGTATGATTTTTAATCATCTTTATACCTTTATCAAGTATTCTTATACCCTTTTGCAACTTATACCTCAATTGACCTATGTGATCAACACTATCTCTCCACATTTGAATTACTTTTTCTTGTTGTTGTTCATTAAATGTACATGGCATTTCCTTTATTGTTTTTTCAAAGTCAAAAGGTTCCACTCTAACAGATTCTATCGCATCCTTTAATGGTATCTGAACGGTTCCAGCAATCCTCGCTCCGCCCTCCGTAGAATTAATCACTTCCAATTCCCCATCATCTTTTTTTTGTGAAAGAACACTCTCATACCATTCTCTATAAAAATCATAATCTGGCGAAGTATACACTTTATCGCCATAGTATCCTTCTATTTCTATCTTTTTTCGTTTCAGCTTAGCTGTATCAATATCATCTTTTCCTGCATGCACTTTATCTTTCCCTAATGCTAAGTCCTGTCCAACTAATATAATTTTATGATACCCCCAAGCTCTAGCCAGCACAAACGCAAAGGTCGCTACAGATCCCCCACTCGACAATGCATACATATGTTTTCCGGCAATTTGGTATATTCGATCATAGTATTCACCTTCTGCCGATGCCAAAATGACTTTTGTATCTTTCATCAGCTTTACAATATCATTATTGGCTGAACCGCAAAATGCCAATGGTATTTCATGCGTTTCTTTATTTTCAAATAATTCTATTGGTTTTTGTGGATCTGCCACGACTACCATATCTGGTCGTATATCTTGCGATAATAAATATCGCAGTGCAGTATCTACAGCTATAATCAAGCATTTACCTTTCGCTAGTTTTAAATGCTGCACATTTTTTTCCAATGATGGTCCTGCAGCAACAATAATTGCCGGTCGATCTGTAGGAAACACTCCCTCGAAATCTTCTTCGCAATTACCATGGAACAACTCCTTCATATTAAGAATATTATTGCGAGCCTCCGTCCTCCCAAAATAACATCTTGTTGCTATATCCGACCCAACTATTGTCACTAAGAAACAATATTTCTGCCGCATTAGCTCATATGATTCTTCAAATAATTGTTTATAAAGAGGCATTGCATCCAAAATACACCATTTATAGTTTTCAGCCGTAATATACTTCGCTATTTCGCTATCCAACATCTGGTCATTCATATTTTTTACGACTATATCAACATTCTTCTGTTCCAACACGAACGACATGTCAAAATTATGAATTGCACACAAAAATATATCCACTGATGGTTCATAAAACAAATATTGTACATTTGATCCATTTGCTTTAATAACATGTTCAGCAATCACACCACTTCCTAATCCTACAAAAATAAAATATGAATAATCCACCAATTGTTCATACTGTTGCGCAAATCGTTCCGCTTCTTTTTCTGGATTATATCGGCTTCCCATACAAAAAATTTTTCCTTCTTTTTCAACGCAAATTATATTGGAACCATCTTTAGCATTCATCGTCGAACACTTTAACTGCGCTGCATTTTTCCGACATTTAATTGCTTGATATAATTGGGGTGATTTCTTTTTAATTATTTTTATATTTTTTTCATAATATGACATCGCCCATTCACCTTTCTTATATACTTTGTAACTGTTCTATCACTTCATAACGCAAAACATCCGCCAACAATATATAATCCTCTTCCTCCATTGCTCCCAATGCTTGTAACAATTTTTCTTTTAATATATCTTTCTTTTCATTTTCCTCTATACTTAATATAAATTGATCCAAACTCGGCAATACTAAATATAACATTCTATATGCCACCTGTATATTTTCTTGGTATAAATAATCAGTAATTTTAATTATATTATCTATTAATTGTTCCAATTCCATCATTTTATGTACCTCCTTTAATTTGACAAATAATTAGAAAAAGCATCTACTTTATAAATATCTTTTCTAACTATTTGCTACTCTTTTTAAGACAAATAAAGCGGACCTAATGGTCCGCCCTATTCGCAATAACCTTATTCGATTACTGAAGTAATGATAATACGCTCTGGTTAGACTGGTTTGCCTGTGCAAGCATTGACTGAGCAGCCTGCTGTAAGATATTATTCTTAGAGTAGTTAACCATCTCTGTAGCCATATCTGTATCACGGATATTAGATTCAGCAGATGTTAAGTTCTCAGAATAGTTCTGTAAGTTATTGATTGTGTAATCCAAACGATTCTGAATAGCACCTAACTTAGAACGCTCTTTTGATACAGTCTTAATAGCAGATGTAATCTTAGCCATTGCACTACCTGCAGCTCCATGAGATGTCATCTGCAAACTCTTAATAGCTAATTTCTCAGCATTCATAGTTGCGATAGAAATCTTCATATCTTCACCTTTGTTAGCACCAACCTGTAAATACTTTCCAGTATTCATACCGCCACTTAATAAGTATGTACCATTGAACTGTGCTTTCTTAGAAATGCTATCAACTTCTTCTACCAACTGATCAATCTCATCCTGAATAGACTGACGATCTTCTGAAGCATTAACATCATTGGCTGCCTTAGTTGCCAACTCACCCATACGCTGTAAGATTGAATGAATCTCATTCATATTACCTTCAGCTGTCTGGATTAAGTACTGACCATCCTCTGAGTTGCTGACTGCCTGGTTGATACCTCTGATCTGATTACGCATCTTCTCAGAAATTGAAAGTCCTGCTGCATCATCTGCTGCACGGTTTACTTTGTAACCAGAAGATAACTTCTCTGAAGACTTAGATACTGCCTTAACGTTCATTCCCAGCATTCTGTTTGTGTTTGCTGCCTGCATGTTGTGTTGTACTACCATAATGAATTCCTCCTTGAATATAATGTAGCTTCCTTGCTACATGTACTAGTAGCGATGCTACCGTTAATAATAATTATATAATATCTCTTACGAGTTATTACCTCTTAACCTTTACACTATATATATCGGAAACGAATCGCAATACTTTATAGCTTTTTCTAATTTTTTTAATTTTTTTGATTGAATCGGTATGCATCCATCACTCTTTGATTATTCATGGTCTGATTATAATGAGAAGCAACGGATGCCGCATTTCTCTTTGCAGCATATACCTTCTGCCGTTTTACAAAACACTGTGTTAATTTATCCCTGTTGCGTTCCTCCAACACCCGTATCTCCACGCCAAGATCCGTACAGTTCTTGATCAGTCTCCGGATCTCTTCAAGTTCCTCCTGATATACATTCGGATTGTTCTTTACTTCATCACGTATCCTTCCATACACGGAAGTAAAACCATCATCATATTCATTGAGCTTTGTAATCAATATCTCCTTGCGATTCAGAGAGTCATCTAACATCATTTCCTCAAAATCTGCACGTTCTGCAATATGACTTTGTTCCTGTGTGATCTGCAACAACTCCTGTAATGTTTCTTCCTGTCTCTTCAATGTAGTAAGTAACACCCGGATATAATTTGCCGTCTCGCTCATAATAGATCTCCTATACTACTGCCTTGCCGGATCCTTTGCAACCTTCATGATCTGTTTCCATGCGTCCCGAAGATCCCTCAGCTGATCCAATATTTCATCTACCTTCTCCACACTGTGTTTCTGATTTGCCTCTACCATAAGCTGGAAGATATAATTGTATATTATATCAAAGTCTTTTGCCACAGGATACTTAAAATCTAATGTAGACTGCAACTCGGTAATAATATTCCTCGCCTTACGGATCTTGAACATAGCATCACCATACTCGCCCTTTTCCATATCAATCTTCGCAAGATTACAGAACTTAATTGCTCCTTCATATAACATCAACGTCAGTTCTGCCGGACTTGCCGTTATTACCCTGTCGTTTGCATACTTTGCATACGGATTCTTCAATGCCATACCCTTCTCCTTATACATCCTTACTTTAATAAAGTATTGCACTGATCCCATTCAATCAGCGCAATACTTATTCTATCATATGTTCTTTATCTTTTCCATACCATTATACGAATCACGAACCGCCAAACAGCTGTGAAATGTATGTCTGCTGTGATTGCAACTTTGTAAGTGCTGTCTCCATAGAAGAAAACTGCTTGTAATATTTATCCTGCTCATCCTGCAATTTTTTCTGAAGGCTTGTGACATCCTCTTTATAGCTCTTAATGTCATCATCCATCTCCAAGTCATTATAGAATGTCAACGAACTTCTTACACCGACAACTCTCTTCATAGAGCTCTGGAAATTCTTATAGATCTCATCACCCAGAGTAGTCAGTGTCTTCATCAAAGCTTCCGGATTGTCAGAAATGGCGGCTTTTAATTTGTCATCCAGACTTGCAAAGTCCGAATCATCTGCATTCCCCTGAATATGTAACTGACCCTTTTCCGTATAATCGCTTGTTACAATACCGAAGGAAGACAATGCATACCGGGATGTCGTACCGTCAGAATTCGTTACTTCCACAGACTTGTTCAACGTTGTACGCATACTGGTCAGCAAAGTACTGATCGTACTGTCTCTGCGAAGAAGAGATCCCTTGATCTTATTTTCCCAGTTCTTGATGTCTTCATCTGTCATTGCATCCTTCTCATCTGAAGTCAGCGGTTCATATCCTCTCGAGCTCGATGCATCATATAACTTGTTCATCTCCGTGATCAACGTATTGTATTCTTTCACAAAGCTCTTTACTTTATCGTAAATTCCATCCACGTCCGTATCAACAGAAAATGCCTGTTCTCCGCCAACCGAGCTCACATCCATCGTCAATCCGTTAATATTAAAGCTATTGGTTGCCTGTGTATATTCTACTCCGTTATACACCAAAGATGCATCCGATGCATCAATCTTACCTGCTTCTCCATCTGTCAGATTCAAACCAAGTGCTGCAAGTGTCGCATCATCTGCCTCTACCGTAAATGCATTCTCCACACCGGTATTCTTAGAACTCAGATAAAACCGTCCCTGGTTAGTGTCATAACTTGCATTGATCCCTGTCTTTGCCATAGCGGAAGCCAGACTATCCATCGTCGTAGTACGGTCTACCACGATCTCTGTTCCATTCACTTTGATGCTGGTTCCCTGTGCAATCCCGAGATCAACCAGCTTACTTGAACCAGTCACCTTGCTGTCTGCTGTCACCTGCTTATCATATGCGAATGCACTACCGGATACTGTATTCACTTCATTCCCGCTGATCTCACTCTTAGACTTAACCGTCATACCTTTCCCGGATGCATCATAAGTAAGTCCCAGTGCCTTGGCACTCGTCTCATTTGCAGCGGTGATCATCAGTGAACGGCCACCGGAATATGTTGCTGTGCCTGTCGCAGGATCCGTTGTCTCCGTTGCAGTCTCATTGGTAAAGGTAAGTCTGCCCTGTGTCATACTTGCCTTCAATCCGGTTCCATCTAATTGTGTATTGATATCCTGAAGCAAATCATCTACTGTTGTATTCTCATCAATGTTGATGTTGACATCTACCTTGCTTCCGTCCTCAGCGTTCTGAACCGTAAAGCTTGAACCATTCAATGCATTCTGAATCGAATAACCATTCTTATCATATAATTCCGATATCTTCTTGCTGGTATCCGTAATTGCTGTATAAGAGGATGCGGTATAAGTGCCGGTATTGATCTTATGCCCGGTCCACATCTGTGCATTTGCCGTACTCTTAACCTGAATCTTGTGATTACCGCTTACTGCCTTGGAATTCGCTGTTACCTTGACTCCATTAAGCGTTCCATTCACCAACTTGCTGTTATAAGTTCCCGCACTCTTAAATGTATTCAAAGCACCCTTATAAAAATCCATTAGCTTAGTATTCAGGGAAGCCCAGGCCTCTTTCTTCCATTCTGCCTTCGTCTGCTTCTTCTTTGCATTATCAACTTTGGTCTGATAGGCATCTGACAACTGTTTTACAAGACTCTCTGTATCCAATCCGGACGCAAGACCTGTCATTCTAACTCCTGCCATATTCATTCCTCCTATCTCTTCTCATCTACTAAAAGCCCCGCAAGTTCCAATGTCTTTGCTATCATATCCAGCGTCTTCTCCGGCGGGATCTCACGAATAATCTTATCTGTTTCCTTATCTCTGACTGTAATGCAGATTCGATGTGTCTTCTCATGATACGAAAACTGCAACGACGTCTCGGTTGGAGCAATCTTCTTATTAATGTCTGCAATTGCACTCTTGATCTTCTCTTCCGATACTTCCTGAAGCTCCTTCGCATCTGACTGATCTTCTCTGCCTCTGTCTGAGTCTTTACCCGTGCGGTTCTCACTTCCCTGTGTTCCCACTACCGGATGATACCCCTGTACCTGAGCCTGCTGCTGTTCCTGTTCTGTTACCTCGATCTTCTCAACCGGTGCAGTCTTCTCAGTCTTCGGCATCTGTTGTGTTACAACGTTACTACTAATTGCATCAATTGCCATAATCTCCACCTCCGTGTGAAATCTCATCCTGCGGACACCATATCCGCATAGTATCTCTTTCAATAGCTATATCGGCTATCGTCTGGTCTGATTTTACACCCTTTTAATAATTTTTACAATATTTCCCCTTTTTCAGAGCATCCCTCTATTTGAATAAATTCTTCAAATTCTCCTGTACTGCATCTGTTGCCGCTTCCTTATTCGAATCCTGAATCATCTTATACACTTCTTCCCGGTATACCGGAACAGACTTCGGTGCCTTGATCCCGACTTTTACCTGATCTCCCTTGATCTCCAGAATAGTGATCTCTATCTCGTTACCGATAATAATCGATTCATTGGTTTTTCTTGATAATGCTAACATATTATTCACCCGCCTTTTCTTTCATCTTCTGCACGGATTCATATACGTTAAACTTCACCGGGTAATCCGCATTATCCACAATCAACTGTACCCCTTTTCGTTCTTCCGTCGAAATGATAACCGGGGCTTTCATATTGGCTGTAACCTTTGTCATATCCGAAGGTACTGTCATAACAAGTAAGAACAGAAGGTCTTCATCTGCCGGATTTCCCAAAGGTTTCAACAATTCATCTTCAATCATTGGTGCATACTCTGTTGTAACTGCTAACGGATCTACAACCGGCAATGCCAGTGTCGGCTCCTCTAATGACTGCAGCCAACTGATCTTCGTGTTCCGATCATCCTCAATATCATATATGATCGCGAACTTTTTGAAATCCTCAAATCCGATAATTCCATTTGGAAATTCAATTACTTTATTATCATCTAATTCCACTTCACCAAAAAACTTTGTCTGCACTCTCATGGTGTGTCTCCTTTCTCATTCACCGTTCACGTGTATACCGTGCAACGCACAAATCTCATTCTGTGTAAATACAATAATCTTATTGCAGCAGATCATTTCTTCCGCTTACAGATAGTCCAACAGTGTCTTCTGGATTACGCTTGCTGTTGTAGCCAGAGAAGATTCATAGACAAGTTCTGCCTGATACATCTCAATGGCAGCTTCTTCCGTCTCTACATCTTCGTTGCTGGATTTTAACTCCTTGAAGTCTGACAACTGCTCCGTAACACGCGTCTCGATCAATTCCAACTTAGAATACGTTGTACCAACCTTCGCCTGTACCGAGCTGACATCCTCCATAAAATTCTGGAAATTGGAGATGTTATTACCAAACAGCTTCTGCATATTCTCTTTCTTCAGTGCAAGTTCCACATCTGCACCTTCTAACATCTTATTGATCTGGTTCACCGCATCTGTATCATTCTTATACTGCGGATCATCCAACATACCCTTCAGCTTGGTGATTGTCTTCTCTATATCCAGTACATCCTGTACCGCCCCGGCAAGGTCTTCAATCTTGTTGCCCATATCATGTTTGATAAAATCTTTGCCCTCTGTATTGACCGTGACATACTGGTTAAAATTCACTTCGTACTTGATCGCCTGACCGGCCTTATCTACCGTATAATCTGTGTCCTGTATTGTTCCGTCTGCCATTGTCTTATGCTGTGTACAGTTAAAATACATCTCCGGTCTCAGATCACCAACCGCAAACTTTGACTTATCATAATTCACAGATACGGTCTGTGCATTCTTGATCTGATTATATACGTTCTCACCCATGATAACCTCACCGGTCTCCGGAATATAATTCACGCCATCCGGATCTACCGCATAATAGGTATCACTATCTGCCACCTGTTTCACCGTAAAGTTTGCACCAAGCTGTGCGACCAGATCGCTTCGATTGCCATTCGCATCCGTTACCGTAATATTCGGTATTCCATTATCAATGCCACTGTACGCCAGACGCATCTTATACACACTGGCAGATGTTGGCTGCTGATAGGTTGTATTCCCTGCCAAAATGTCATCTAACTGCTCCGGCTTGATTCCATCCAGCACCACATTCTTGCTGATGATCGTTTTCGGATCAATGTCTTCTGTAATATTATAAGACAGCCCTTCCTTTGCCGCATCATCCTGAAAGATCAGATTCGTCTCAGTCTTATAACCGGAAAACAGATATCTTCCCGCATATGTCATGCCGCCTTCTTTGTAGATTGCATCCTTCAATGCGTTCAATTCATCAATGATCGTCTGGCGGTCCTTCGTCTGAAATGTATCACTGGCACCCTGCTCACAGTAATAATAGACATCCTGTAAGCGATCATATACATTCTGGACGGATGTCTGCGTGGTATCTACCCAGGACATGGCATCTTTAATATTCTTATTCTTATACTGATCCAACTGATCACATGTTGTTCTCAGTTTTAAAGCACGAATCGCGATAACCGGATCCTCAGATGGTGCAGATATCTTCTTACCCGTTGTAACCTGTTGGTTCAATTTGCTCACATGCTGCATGGATTTCTGCATGTTGCGCAACGAACCACTTGTTACCATTTGATTTGTCACTCTCATAATCTTACTCCTATCCGGTCACTCCATTAACCTCACATACTGGCTCTTCATCCGTGAAGTGCCACTTTCTCTATATATTATATCGTACCATATGGCATTTTTCTCAACACCCATTTCAAAAAACATGCCCGCACATTCCAGCCACAAACAAAAGGCCGTCAAAAGACGGCCAATATTCGTTCATAATATAGATAATATGCTAAAGCCCGGTCTGATTGATCAGCTTGTCATATACTTCATTCATCACAGAAATGACCTTGGCAGCCAGATTATATCCATTCTGATATATAACCAGACTAGACGCTTCCTCATTCGTATCAACAGATGATACGGATTTTCTCTGATTATCGATGACCGTTGCTACTTCGTCCATATTCTTGGAAAATGCTTCATACTTAGAGATGTCTACTGCCTGCGATGTCGTGATCGACTGCAAAAACTGTGCAACCGTTCCCTGGGAAAACATACTCTGATCACTCATTCCCGCAATAATCTTCTCAAGAACACCCTTGGCATCCTTATTGCCCTGACTGATATCTTCCTTATAAGAGACAACCAGCTTGGATTCATCTTTGAGAATATCCTGATTAATCCCCCAATTCAACGCTGTAACACGATAATAGCTGGAATCCACAGAGGAAATCATCGTTGTGTTACTGTTACCGGTCAATACATAGTCATTTCCCTCAATATCCGGTGCTGTAAAGAAATCCATTCCCGGATCTCCATTTGCATCTGCCCCTGTTGTAAAGATATCATTCATATATTTGGATAGTGTTCTGGCAAATTCATTCAACTGGGTCATATAATAAGGAATACCCTTACAGTCTACTCTTTCTCCCACTATCGCTTCTTTTCCCACATCCGTAGCAACATCAAATGTTGCCGGAACTCTTCTTCCGGTCTCATCCTGCACAGTCAGATTCTTAAAAATAAAGCTTGTAAGATTCCCTTTTGCATCCTTTGTTGCTTCCCAGCTATCGTAATAATATTCTTTGCAGTTCAATGTAATAATACCGGATTCCGGCAGATTCAGCTGGTCAATCGATATTGCTTTTGATAAATGCACCGACGCCGTAGAACCATTGCCTGTTCCGGTCGCCATACTTGTAATCGTTCCAGAAAACGGATTGGCATTATTTCCATCTCTGACTTCTAACAAGCCCTTAATTCTTCCCGTCACATTCTCACTGTTAAAGTTGAATTTCTCTCCGATGGTCTGATTCAGACCTTCCCAATACACATCATATAAACCGTCAATATCATTCTGGTTGACCTTTTCCTGACGTGCTACAACTTTTAACTGTTTGCACTCCATCTCGTCTACCAGAACAGTATTGCCAATCCGTACCTCGTACCGGCTTGCTCCCGATTCAACCGCATCTGCGCCAAAACCATATTTAATTGGGGTCTCAGTCACCGTAACATTCACCAGTTCCGATAACTGGTCTACTAACAGTTCTCTCTGATCCCGCAGATCATTGGCGCTTCCCGATCTCGTTTCAATGTTCATGATCTGCTGATTCAAGGTATAGATCTGGGATGCGATGGAATTGATCGAATCCACATGAATTGCAACTTCATTATTGATATCCTGCTGTGTATTGCGATAATTGGTTCCCGTTTCCTTGATCAGATCCGTAAAATTCTGTGCCGATTTGATAAATTGCGTCCGGTATGTCGCATCCGCAGGGCTGGACGAAAGATCCTGCAACGCAGAACTTAACTCACTTAGCAACTTTGTATATCCGGTCTCTGACTGCATTTCATTCAGATAAGACTGCAGCTGTGTCAATTGTTCCTTTGCTCCTGCATATTCTGAATGCTGCGACTGTGCCGCATGATATTTTGTATCATAATATATATTGCGAAGCTGTGTAATGCCGGTTGCCTTCACGCCGGTGCCCATCATACCATATGCATTGTTCACGCGTAACGCATCTGCCGCCTGAGAAAGTACCGTCTGTCTGCAATATCCCTTTACATCTGCATTCGAAATGTTATGTGCCGTTGTATGCATATTCGCCTGATAAAAATTCAATCCGGATAAACCGGTATTCAGCCCCAAAAATGTAGATGGCATATTCTCGCTCCTTTCTCATTCACGATCCAAGTTTGTCGATCAAATGCTGCACCATCTCGGATACAACAGAAAAGTATCTTGAAGATGCATTGTATCCCTGCTGGTATTTGATCAGATTGCTTAACTCCTCATCCGTAGAGACACCGGTTACCGTCTGTCTCTGGTTCTCCAATTCCTGTACGGATTTGGTCTGGGATTCCGCTATTCCGTTATAGGTGTATCCCTTGTTGGCAAAATCCGCTATAAATTCCTTATAATAGCCCATAAAATCATTCGTCACCAGACTATTCGGTCCCAGACTGCCAAAATCATCCTGCCACATAGTGATCAATTCGTTGGCAACATCCTGCAGTTCCTCTTTCTGAAGATTCGAAAGCGGAAGCAGACTCGGATTCTTCGTCAGGTCATCATTTACCTGAATATTGCCTAACGTATACAATGACAGATAATCATTCTCATCCTCTGCATTATATACCTGCACCTTCTTCTGCGTTCCATCTGCTAATGTTACCGTCTGCTCTGTATATCGCGGCTGGTTATTCCGGATGAATAATTCCGTTCCCTGCACCATATTCTTCTCGCCCATTCCATATCCGGCCTTTTCTTCATCTAATACCTGAATGGTGCTTCCGTCATCCAGCGTGATCTCTGTATTCGGACACAAAATGTCATTAATTCTTGTAACGATACCATGTATCATCTGATCAAACTGTGCAATGATATTATTCACGGTGTATGGTTCCAAATATACGTTATACTCATCCCGATCCTTCACAAACTGCTGATAATCGGTCTGATACTGCTGATAATCACTCTGATAATCCGTCATCGCCTGATTATAATCCGCATCCGATTTGTAATCGGAACGAACCGGCCTCATCGGTGCCGTTGGTGCCTGTGGAATATCAGTATAATTAGCAACCCAGTCACCCCGCGACATAATAATTCCCTTGAGAGAACCTACATCTGTCTGCGTATCCGCATTCGGCACTCTTGTCAGGTTGAATATATTCGTCTGATCATCCTTCCATACCGGCACATAATAATCACATGAATCACTCACTTCCTTGACATCCATCTTGTATGTTCTGTCCATACTGACAAGGCATCGATTCTCGGCATAGACCTCCATCTGACCGTCACCCATCTCCCGGTAGCTGATCGAAATGATTCCACTCAACTCATCTAATGCCGCATCCCTCTGATCACGGTAATCATTTGCACTCTCGATTCCGGTCGCCTCCACTGCACCGATCTTCCCATTGAGTTCATAAATCGTATCCGCCAGCTTATTGATCTGATCCACCTGATCCTGTATCTCTGTATTCAGATTCTTCTGATACGTTGTAAGTTGTGAGTAAATCTTGTTAGACTGATCCACAAAGGCTACCGCCCGTGCAATGTAAGAACTTCTTGTTACAATACTGTTCGGTTCCTTCTGAAGTTCTTGTGCGGCAGACCATAGATTCTGCATATAGGTCCGGAAGTCACTACTCTCTAACTCACCAAAATAATTCTGCACTTCCGATACCACATCATATTTGGTCTGGTAGAACTGTTCTCTTCCAACTTCGTTGCGGTATTTCTTATCAACCAGATTGTCACGAATATGCCGGATATCTATAATACGTGTTCCAAGTCCTGACTGATTCCTTCCAACTGCCGTATCCCCCAGATTCGTATAGGTCATATCCGCAAGAAGAACCTGTTGTCTGGTATATCCCGTCGTCCCAGCATTCGTAATATTATGTGCAGTTGTATTCAATGCATATTGTCCGGCCTGCAGCCCTGACACGCCGACATAAAAATTACCCATTGTTCCAGACATACATTTCCCTCTTTTCCTACTCTGTCACTGTTTGGCATCAAAGGAAGAATACGCTCCTCCCAAAGTTGCCCCACTATAACTTCCTTTATTGTAATTCGCTGTCTCCGGTGCCTGATTCATTGACTGCATCAGGTTAATGGAATATTCCGTCATCTCCAACGATTCTTTTAACAAATTCTGATTATGTACATTAACCTGTCTCAACAAATCAGCCTGTTTTAACATTTTATCCCGAACAGCAATTAAAGGATGCTGAAACTCCGGTTGTTTCGCCATCAACTCAATGACTTCCGAAACAGTAATCGTGTCCGCATCCTTGCCTAATACTGTTGCTATCTCTCCGAGCGTCTGATTCCTCTTATGGGATATCGACGTAATCTCGTCTACAATCCTTTGTTCCCTGTCATTTGCTTCCGAAAGACGCTGCAGGTCATTGGAAACAATAACAGGCGTTTTATCCATTGATTCCTTTATGAGCCGTTCGTATAATTCCGACTCCTGCTCTAAAATCGTTATCAAATTCTCAATTAAGCTCGCCATCGAACTCTCCTTATTCTCAGTCACCTTCCAGATCCCGAAAGCGTACGCTTTCAGGATTAGATGGATTGCTCATCAAATGCAGCCAACAACTTGCTTGCAAAGTCCTCTGCACTTACCTGATAGGTTCCATTTGCGATGCTTGCTTTCAATGCACTCACTTTGTCCTCTCTGACATCCGGAACCGAAGCCAATGCACTCTTCGCAATCTGCATATCTTTTCCTACGGACGAAAATGAAACCTGATCCATTGTAGTGGCAACATTCACACCATTCGCATTATAGCCTTTCTTCACCGGCTGATTCCCATAGACCTGGGCAACCTGATTATATGCACCAATTCGCATCGTTACACCTTCTTTCCCTGACCCGAATGACCCATTCGCAGTCAACGTATTATCCATTAAACTTATTGGATTCAATAAATATATCGGATTCTTTCCGTGAAACATTATACTAATTTTAGAAAAACTTGCATTTACATGGAAAAGAAGGAAGAAGGATACTCTGTCTACTTATCCAGGTAACGCATTCTGGCTGCTTCCCGCTGCTTCTTCGTAACGACCGACTCCTCAGAAGATCCATACAAGCTGTCCATTCTGCCAAGAAGTTTCTCTTTGCATTTCTGGCATAATCTTCCGGACCGGATCATTGCACCACAACTTTCACAGTCGATACCCACACCGGATTCTTCCGAGAAAGACAGACGTTCCTCTCTGATCCAACGGCGGATCTGCTTCGGCGAAACGTCTGTTGCCTCTGCAACCTCTGTAACACCCTGCGACGGATTCTCCCGTATGTATTCCTTTACTTCCTGAAATTTCTCTTCTAATTGTGCTTTGCAGCCCGGACATATAGACGGTCCACTCAAATAGTTAAACAATCTTTTACACTTTGAACATGATCTTACTTCCATAATGATTCTCCTTTTTATACGTTGTATATCATCCAGCCGGCAATCCATCTTCTCTCATCATGAAAACCCACGTCCGATCGCCACGCTGGTGTAATATACCTTTTCTGTTCCATTTTCCAATAAAGCCTTCGTACAGGCTTCTATTGTTGCTCCACTGGTATATATGTCATCTACCAGAAGCACTCTTTTTAATTTTATCTTATTTTCTCCTATTTTGAAAGCACTTTTTAGGTTTTTCATGCGTTCTTTATCATTCAGTTCCTTTTGCGGATTGGTATCCACGACACGTTGTAAATATCGCGGATACGTTGCGATATGCAGATCTTTCCCAAGCCGTTGTGCAAGCACCTCCGCCTGATTATACCCTCTTGTGCGTTTTTTATGTGGATGTACCGGCACAGGAACCAGCCCGTCTATCCGAAGGGCTTTGATCCGCTCCCCATACCTTGCACAGATACTGCTGCTATAAAAGGAAGCCTGTCCCCTCTGGTTATTATATTTGAAATCGTATAACGATGTCTTGACACCATCCAGATACCAGAATGCCGGAAATCCTCTCTGATAAGACTTCGGGATCCTGATACAGTCTTCGCAATATTCATCTTCCGCATGATCGATTCCTTTTCCACATTTCAGGCAGACAGGCTCCTCTACCCACTTCAATGTTCCTGCACATTCCCCACATATTGACCTTTCACCATATGGACGAATCTTGCGGCAAAGCGGACAATGCTGCGGATATAATAAATCTAACAACTGTTCTTTGTTGATCAGAATCCCCCCTCATATAACTCTTTCAGACGTAAATCCAACGATGAATATCTCTTTTGTTCATCATTATTCTGTATCATATTTTCAACCAGATAGCCATTGCCTACAATTACAACGCACTGTCTCGCTCTCGTAACTGCCGTATATAACAGATTCCGGTTAAGAAGCACTCTCGGACCGCTAAACAATGGCAAAATGACCGCCGGATATTCACTTCCCTGGGATTTGTGGATTGTGATCGCATAGGATAATTCCAATTCATCCAGCAGATTGTACGGATAGCGCACCTCTTTGTCATCATCAAATATAACAACTACTTCTTCGTTATATTCATCAATCTCCCGTATCACACCCATATCTCCGTTAAATACTCCAACGCCTTCCTCTGTCTTAAACCTTCCCTTTCCGCTATATACCGCCCACTCCAGCTTGTAATTATTCCGGATCTGCATAACCTTATCTCCTTCACGCAGAACCGTACCGTTATTGCATTCCTTTTCCTTCTTGTCCCGCTGCTGCGGATTAAGAACCATCTGCAATTCCCTGTTCAGGTTTTCAACGCCAAGTTCCCCATTCCTCATGGGCGTAAGTACCTGTATCTCCTTGCCCTCACACCCCACATATCCTGGCAGTTTCCTTGTAAGTAAAAGACCCAGCTCCCGCACAACATCCTTCACATTGGTTCTCGGAAGATAGAAAAAATCTCTGCTCTTATTATCCAGTGCAATCGGCTCCCCTTTGTTGATCTTATGTGCATTCTCAACAATACTGCTTCCCTCTTCCTGACGGAATATCCGCTCCAAAGCAACAACCGGTATACATTGCGACCGAATGATGTCTTTCAACACATTACCCGCTCCAACCGACGGAAGCTGATTCTCATCTCCAACCAGAATTAAATGTGTTCCTGGAACAACAGCCGCTAATAACGAGTGCATTAAAAACATATCAACCATCGACATTTCATCAATAATGATCACATCCGCTTCTAACGGATTGCCGGCATTGCGCTCAAAACGAATTCCGGCATTGCCGCTTCCACTTGTAGCACCATCCTCCGGCACACCACTCGACAGTTCCAACAAACGATGGATCGTCTGCGCTTTGTATCCAGTCGCTTCTGTCATTCGTTTTGCCGCACGTCCGGTCGGTGCCGCCAACAATATATCCGCATCCTCCATCTCATAATACTGTATGATCGCATTGATCGTAGTTGTCTTACCGGTTCCCGGTCCACCCGTAATTACCAGCACTCCCTGCTGAACCGCCTGCCGAACCGCTTCCTTTTGCATGGAATCCAATTCGATCTGATTCTTCTTCTCGATCAGTGACAAGATCCTGTCCATCTTCTCATCTTCTACCCGGATTGTCGATTTGGCCTCTAACAGCATCCTTGCTGCATCCAGTTCCCGATTATAATAATTACTGGCATATAGAATCGTCTCGCCATCCCGTTCCCGAAAGATAACCTTCCCTTCCACCTGAAGATTCATCAACTGCACTTCGATCGCTTCCGAATCGATCTCTCCACTCTTCTCCAGCAACTGCCTTGTCCAGCTCACTGCTATTCTCTTTGGCAGATAAATATGTCCAAGCCCTGTTGCCTGATTCAATGTATAAATGATACCTGCACGGATCCGGAAATCCGATGCCATTCCAATCCCCGCCTTCATGGCGATTGCATCTGCCGTCTTAAATCCCACTCCGTCAATATCCTCCGCAATCTGATACGGATTCTTCCTGATTACCGTGTACATCCTCTGCCCATATTCATTAAAGATCTTAACCGCAAGTGCCGGCGATATACCAAACTCTGACAAAAACATTAACGCTTCCCGCATTGCCTGTTTTTCAATGAACTGTACTCCAATCTCATTTGCCTTCCGTTCAGAGATTCCTTTGATCTCCGCGAGACGTTCCGGTTCTTCCTCGATCACACGGAATGTATCAATCCCAAATTTCTTAATGATCCGCTTTGCCATGATCTCCCCGATTCCTTTTATCGCACCGGAACCTAGATATCGTTCCATGCTCATCAGGTCATCCGGCATCTTCACCTCATAGTCCGAAACCTTGAACTGCATGCTATAGCTTGGATGATCTACATATTCCCCTCTTGCAAGAATATACATTCCTTCCTCAATTCCCGATAGATATCCAACAAATGTTTCATCTTCCCCATCCTCTGTCTCTACTGCAAATACAATATATTGGTTCTTGTCATTCCTGTATATAATTTTGGAAACGATGCCTTCCCGTTCCATGTTGTAACCTCATTTCTTCATTGTAGTATTATGTGAATTATGTATTTATCATATCACGTTATATGTATTCCCGCTATCTTTTTTCTCGTTATGAACATTACCGGATTACGGAACAAAATACGTCTATCGCCATTCCGGCATTTTGCAAAATGTTAAGTTAAACTTACCATAATTTTCCTAAAAGTTAACATATGTGTAATTTGCGGTCTATTTTCTCTATACTCATATATATGCAGGAGATTTACCATATATTTCCTGACCAACAACATAACGAAAGAGGAGACAATATATATGAATGTCGAGTACACATCAAATTATCCTTCCTTTGAAAACAGAGACTATTACGTGGACCTGGGCGAACACATTGCTTTTTACAGAAAAAGAGCAAACATTACACAGGCTCAATTAGCCAGTCGTGTTCACATTACACGTTCATATCTGAGTCGAATTGAAAACTCAAACACATCCCAGTCATTCTCTCTGGAACTACTATTCAATATTAGCAGGGAATTAAAAGTACCACCGCGATATTTCTTCGAGCCATTTCCCACACCTGCAGGAATGGAAGATTAAACAGATTAAAAGAAAAGCTGCCACCCCAAACGGTATGGCAGCTTATATTCTTACTGAAGCTTCTCAAGATCTTCCTTGGTAAGATCCTGATTACCAATCATCTCCTGAACGAATTCCACAATATCATTGTGATTCCAAAAACTGATATGATGCTTGTAAAGTTTGCGTCTATATGCCTCTTCTGGTACAAGAATCTTGTAAGTATAGATCTTACCGTTACGGCAGAGCTTCAAATAATCCTTGCGTACAAGTTTAGATAAAAATGTAGAAACCGTCTGTGGCTTCCAATCCTTTCCGTAGAAACCATTCACTCTGTCAACAACGTCTGACAGAACCGGCTCCTTCTTGCAATCCCAGATGGATTTCATTACTAATTCTTCACTTTCGGTCAATTTCTCGATCTTCATATGTGCCTCCATTCTTCCTCTTTGCACTACAATCCGTAGTTACGTTTCATTTGTTCATAGAGCTGACTAGCCAGGCCGATACCATTCCCCTGTTCTGATGCCAACTTTGCATATTCCTGCGTCTGCATATCTTGAAAATAATCCATGTAGCTGCTGGATGAGTTGCCATCATCTGCCTTCATGATTGTCTTCTCCATGCCTTTGTAGATCTGTTCAATAAAGTATGCCTCAAACTCTCTGCAAGCATCCATCAGTTCCTCTTCTGTTGTGTCATCTCCAACCTTACCCAAAGTTTTCTCGAGTGCATTGGCAGATGCATTAGAAGCCTGTGTCTGATAACCGCTGTAAATTCCTGTTACATTCATATCAGTAAGTGACATAGTTACCTCCTATCTACGTATAATCTATATTTACCACAAAACGACCCCTACTGTCAATGATTTTTTTACTTCTTTAGGCTAATGTGTAAAGCAATTGAAAAATACATGTAAATTCGTTATGTATCACATTGACAGAGTAAATTAGTCGTTATCTTATGATCGCAAATTATTTGCCTGCTGTAACATCTCGTCAGATGCCTGAATTGCTTTGGAATTCATCTCGTACGCTCTCTGTGCAACAATCATATTGACCATCTCGTCTGCTACCTGGACATTAGACATTTCCAAATATCCCTGATGCACCAGACTTGTCTTCAAGCCCTGAGTCGTGCTCTCTTCCAACGCTGCTCCGGATGCCACTGTGGCAGTATATAAATTGCTTCCGGCATTATACAATCCCGCCGGATTATTAAACTGTACCAATCCGACCTTCTGATTATATGTCTGTCCATTCCATTGTGCCGTCATCGGAATATTCTCATCATCCTTATTCGTGACAAACAGATTGCCTTCTTTGTCCACTACATATTCCCCATTCTTATAGCCTGCCGGAACCCGGATAATATTATCATGCTGATCTAACACCGGATATCCCTCTGCCGTACAGAGCATGGTTCCTCCGCCTTGCGCAGGCTGCAATGTAAAGCTTCCGTCTCTAGTGTATGCAATATTACCATCATTATCACGAACCTTGAAAAATCCGGATCCTTCAATTGCCAGATAATTGGTATTCGTGGTCTCCTGCATATTGCCCTGCGTAAACACCGTTGTAATAGAACCGGTACGGGTTCCTAATCCGACCTGTGCCGGCACCGGCTTATTCTGACCCGCATTATTCGTTGATACGGATTGAAGATTCTGATATAACAAAGACTTAAATTCCACCGTATCTTTCTTATAACCTGCTGTATTCACATTGGATAAATTATTCGAAATGGTATCCAAATTAGTCTGTTGTGCAATCATACCCGATGCTGCACTCCACAACGAACGCATCATAACTTTGTCCTCCTATCTTATACCCGACCAATCTCGGTTGAAGCTTTCTGCAATGTAGAATCCACTGTCTGAATCATCTTCTGTCCTGCCTCATACGCTCTGGTGATCGTGATCATATCCACCATCTCCTCAATGACATTCGTGTTTGACATTTCCAGATATCCCTGATTCACCGTTGCGGTAGATGCCTGCAATCCCGCCGCTGCAGTTGCATCATACATATTCTCTCCATAAAGCAGCAATGCCTGTGGATTGGCAAAGCTTGCTATACCAAGGGTTGCTACATTCCGACCATCGACCGCAATATTGCCCCGCTGGTCAATTGACACATTCTGTGCCGTTTGTGCGCCCGGAATCTGAATTCTTCTTCCATTCGTATCCAACACATAATCCCCATCCTTGGTAACAAGATAACCGTCCGTGTTCACAGTAAACGAACCATCCCGTGTATATTTCGTACTGGTCTGTCCCTGCTTGTTTGTTGTCTGAATGGTAAAAAATCCGTCTCCACTTAACGCAAGATCATATGTGTTACCGGTTTCTCTCAGACTTCCCTGAGAAAGATCATGGTATGTCTCTCCAATCTTCACGCCAAGATTCACATCACCAATCCGATAATTCAGATTGCTGTAGTTATTGTTGTCGTGAATACGAAGTGCCAATTCATCATCAAAAGACTGCGACGTAACACCCTGTTTCTTGAATCCGGTTGTATCCGCATTTGCCATATTGTTGGATATGACATCCAGCCTCTTTTGTTCATTCACCATGCCAGTCCATGCTGTGTAAAGACCTCTTACCATCTCGTCACTCCTATTCCTCGTCCATCGCTCCGCTCAGGAACTCAATATACTTACCGGTACCGATTGCAACGCAGGTCATTGGATCTTCTGCCGTCATCGTTGTAATACCGGTCTCTTCCTCTATCAATTCTTCAAGGCCATGTAACATAGCTCCTCCACCTGTCAGGACAATTCCTCTGTCAGCGATGTCTGCCGCTAACTCCGGCGGTGTCTTCTCTAATACGGAATGCACTGCCTCTATGATCTGCTCTGTCACTTCTTCAAGTGCTTCTACGGTCTCTTCAGAAGTCACCGTTACCGTTCTCGGAAGTCCGGTAACCAGATTCCTTCCTCGTATATCCAATGTCAGATTCTCCGGTCTTCTATAACAGGTACCGATCTTAATCTTAATCTCCTCTGCGGTACGTTCCCCAATGAGCAGATTATGTTTCTTACGCATATAACGCACAATCGCCTCATCAAAATCATCACCCGCCGTCTTAATGGATGTGCTGACCACCGTTCCGCCTAACGAAATAACGGCTATATCCGCAGTACCGCCACCGATATCTACGATCATATTCCCGCAAGGTCTTGCAATATCAATCCCTGCTCCAATCGCTGCCGCAACCGGCTCCTCAATGATCGAAACATCTCTTGCACCTGCCTGATAAGTTGCATCCTCTACCGCCTTTTTCTCTACTTCTGTTACGCCACTTGGCACACAGACAGAGATTCTCGGTCTTCTTCCGAAGAAACTCTTACCTACTGCTTTCTGGATAAAGTACTTCAGCATCTTCTCTGTAATTCTGTAATCAGAAATCACACCCTGACGCAGCGGACGAACCGCTACAATATTACCCGGTGTTCTTCCTAACATCAGACGTGCCTCCTCTCCGATCGCTTTGATCCGGTTCGTATCACGGTCAAACGCAACCACGGAAGGCTCTTTCAATACAACGCCTTTTCCTTTCACATATACAAGGATACTGGCCGTACCCAAATCAATTCCTATATCTGAACTTGCCATGTTCGTGCCCCTTTCCTATATATATCGCCAAAAATCATGTAAATCTTAAGATTCAGGGATACTATTTCTTTTTGTTCTTTTTCAGAATATATACGCTGACATCCGTCCGTTCCGATAATTCCAGACGGATCTCCACAATATTCATGATCTGATCTAACTCTTTTAGATAGCTTTGCCACTTTGTGACTTTTTTATTAGCAATAAAACGCTTGCGAACGCCCTGCATACTCCGGTATTGTTCTAATTTGTCACTCACTACTTCGCCCGCTGCCATTCCTACAACGCTATAGCCAAACAATTTGTCCATCGCCTTATTGGCAAAAATAATATCTCCAGTGCGATTGTCTTTGACAAATACGGCATCTCTTATATGATCGTATGCATCTAAGAAACCTTCCTTCAGGATATCCACTTTGGAAGCTTTGTTCTTACCAAAAATGATCGAGCTTAAAATATCTGCAACAGATGCAATAAAGCTCTTATCTTTCTGATCAAATACATGCGTCTTATCCTTATCCGCAAACACAACATACCCGTCAATCCCATTACCGGATATCATTGCCTGAAACAGAATACAACCCATATCCGTCTGACGGATCAGTCCGTTCAGGAACGGATCCTGACTGCCGGAATCAGCCGTCACAACTGTATCATCCTTTAACATTTTGTGCAAGACTTTATATTCCGATACCGACATCGTCATTGCATCAAAAAATGTCGGATTGTCTCCGGTAAGATCCCATGAGAAGTATTTTTCCACCTTTTCCGTCTCTTTATTCTCAACATAAATGCCAATATCCGAAACATCTAAATAAAGTGCTGCCTTCTGACAGATCTCACTGAATCCGGCTTCCCCATCTCTCGTCATAATATCAATCATATCCTGTAATATATGACGTTCCTGTTGTTCTTTGTGTAACTGTATCTCCGTCAGTTTCCGAAGTCTGGTCTCTGTCGTCACTGCCTCTTCCGCATAAAAGCACTTGGCAATCTCATTTGCAAAACGCCACTGCTGTTCAATCACAGAACCCACTACTTCTGCACCGTCTTTTGCAAAACTGGTAAGCACCCAGTATGCGATCACTTTGCCCTCAATCATCAACGGAGCAAATACCATATGTACTGATAATTTGTCCATTGCCAGGCTTGCACTTTGCGGAACCATTTCTTCCTTTGCTCTTTCTGACAATCTGACAAATTCCTCTTTTAGCTGTGGCCGCTCAAACAGATCATAAAACTGGCCAATATCTTTGCCTGGTCCTGCCGGTGTTGTTACCAATCCGCCCTCTTCATCCACTACCACACTATAATATGCTGCATTCTGGCTTAATGTCTGTGCCATCAGCTCAAACTGCGCCAGCAGCTCTTTGTCCAGATTACCTGCCTGAAATTCTCTAAATACCGGCTTGGTGATCGTCTCCACAACCGCTGCCTCATTCTCCGTTGCAGCCGCAAGCTCCTGTTCCATATTCTTCTGTTCCGTTACGTCTGTCAGAAGAAAACAAACATCTGCTTCTCCATCCGAGATCCGATTGATCGTAACAACATTCTCTACCCATATCTGTCTTCCATCATCTCTTACCATCCGGTAAGTATGCAAATAATCGGTTACGCCATTGGCAACCGCCTGATATATCGAATCGATCACACCATCCCTGTCATCGGGATGAATATAATCCTCTGTTAATTTGTAGCCTTTGCGAAGCGCTTCCACATTCATTCCGACCATACCCGCATTCGGTGAAATGTACTTCAATGTCCGTTTGCCTGCATGATACGACTTAACCAGCACGACATTCTTCATCCTGGTGACAGCATTGCTCAGGTACGCATTCTCACTGTTTCTTTGCAGTTCTTCCCGCATGTCCATCATCAGCACTTCAAAATCAGTCAGCAAACCGTCCTCATTATATATATAATGGATCTGAAGGCGCACCGGTATCAGATCCTGCTCCTCTGTGAAAATACGGCATTCCAATGTACCTTCATCAATATGTTTCTTTGCCGCATATGCAATAGTTGCAGATACTTTTTCGTAGTCTTCCGGACATACAATATCTTTAATATCAACGATATTGTCATAAAACTGCCCTCTTGTGTATCCATACTTACGGATATTCCTTGACACATATTCGATCTGATATTCCCCATTGCTGCGTGCCATATGAAATGCAACAATTCCCGCATGGTTCACAATCCGCTCTAATGTAAAACTTCCAATGTTCAGATCCGCCCGCCGTTCGAACAATACCGTATAGATCAATTGTTCATTGACCGTTGCTTCATTCACCAGACCACACACCAGATGCTCTTCCCCATCCACAACCATCCGGATACGATGCCACATCAAGCTCTTTCTCTTATGCAGCATATCCCAAAAATTCAATTTTGTAAGGGATCTGCCCGGTTCTATACTGATATTCTTAACATCCCCACCGATCAGTTCCTTTGCTTCATCATTGATCTCTAATACTTTCCCGGATTCTGCCTCAAATATTACCATTGGATATTCAAGATGTCCGGCAAATTCTTTGAAACTCTCAATTCGTTTTGTATCCATAAGCCACTCCTCCAAGGGGCTTGTCCCTACCCCTCAAACTTTATCTGTGGAATCTCCTGCAAATCTTCATCTGTTAATGCAGGTCTTTCCGTCTTTGTAATTCCGCCAAATGCCTTATCCGTAATAGTTTTTGTCTCATTGCAGGCTTTCACAACTCCTTCTACGGATTCCATCAGGCTTGCCATGTATGTGCTGACACTCTCACATTCTCTTCTCATAGAACCACGGATGGATGCCACCTTTTCTCTTGCCTCGGATAATATCTTATCTTTCTCCGCCTGTGCATCCTCTACCATCTTCTGACATTCTGCATTCTTCTTTGCAACTGCCTGTTTGTATTCTTCCTCCGCACGGACATGAATACTCTCTCTTTCTTCCTCTGCACGGCGTAAGATATTCGCACTCTGTTTCTCAGAGTCTTCCATCAGATTCCGGCTCTTCTTCTCTGCTTCTGTCACCATATAATTGCTCTGGCTCTTTGCATTGGACAGCAGGGCATCGCTCTCTTCCTTCGCCTTCACAAGCATGCTCTTACTGCCTGCCTCAGCCTCTTCCATCATCTTCTTACTCTTACTCTCTGCTTCTTTTATCATTGCATCACAACGCTCATTGGTCTCAACCAATGTCTTGGAAATGATCTCTAACTTATCCGAATATCCTTTTGAAGATTCCTCCTGCTCTGCCAGCTTACGATTTGCTTTCTCTAATTCATTCTGAAGTGATTCGTTATATTTCTGCATATTCTCAATTGCCTGATTCGATTCAGAGCTGATGCTGTCTTTCACAAGCTGCAGGCTCTTCACTGTCTCACTCAGCTTGCTGATCGTCTGTTTGAGATCTGCTATATCCTGCATATGCGTCTTATTCAAATCATCAATATACTCATCCACCGTCGCCTTGTCATATCCGCCAAAGGAAACGGTCTTAAATCTCTCTTCTCTTGCCATATCAACTGAACTCCTTCCTACTTATCCGACAAACTGATAACCGATAATCTGCGTTTTTCCCCGTCATTATCCGTTTCGATAGATAAATACATTATACCAATTATTCAGACGAATTACCACATTATTTTATGAATGTTTTATGTATTTGTGTATTGTAGAATAAAATAACGTCTGTTATACTCTATAAAGATTACACTTATTTGTTTATAAAGGAAAGAGGTCACATACAGATGGATTTTGAGATGACAGAAAAACAAAGCGGATTTTTGGACAGCTTTACATTGAAAATGATCGCCATTATTTCAATGTTAGCAGACCACATTGGTTATATATTTTTCCCACAAGACATGGTATTTCGTGCAGTTGGGCGAATTGCATTTCCCATCTTTTGTTTCTTGATTATCGAGGGATTCCATCACACCAGAAATCATACAAATTACCTGATACGGCTTTGTATATTTGCCATCATTTCAGAGATTCCGTTTGATCTTGCATTCTTCGGAACTCTTATGGACTGGGGACATCAGAATGTATTTCTTACATTAGCATTCGGTCTTGCCGCAATTTTTTGTTTAGAAGAAATGAACACAAAAAGAATCTATGCGATTCCATTTGTGCTCATCTTTGCAGCATCTTATTTTGTACACTGCGATTATGGAATTGGAGGCGTTCTCTTAATCTGTATGTTCTATCTGACCAGAGAAACACCATGGATGCGATTCATATTAACCGCGCTTATCCTCTATATCTTTTATGGATCTTTTGAACTGTATGGTCTCATCGCAATGGTATTTATTACATTTTATAATGGCAAACGGGGACCACAGGTGAAGATGTTGTTCTACTGGTTCTATCCGGTACATCTGTTGGTGTTATATGCGATTGCACATTATCTGTAGACTATCATCTGATAAGTTACAGATTCGTATCTGACCGCAATAATATTCTTATTCTTCAACGATACATCCATCTGCGATTACAATCTTACGGTCACACTGGTTGGCAAGTTCCATGTCATGTGTCACTAGAACAACCGTGATCCCATTCCCATTAATTCTCCGAAACAGATCCATAACGGCAGCTGCATTCGCAGAATCCAACGCACCGGTCGGCTCATCCGCTAATAGCAGATCCGGATCATTAGCTATCGCTCTGGCAATGGCAACCCGCTGCTTCTGGCCACCCGATAATTGAGACACCTGTTTGTTTGTAAGCTCTGACATCTCTAATTGTTCTAATATCTCTAATGCAATCTGCTTCCTTCCCTTTTGTTTCTTCTTAGCAAAATCTAATGGCAGCATTACATTCTGCAACGCTGTAAAATCCTCGACCAATGCATAGTCCTGCATAACAATTCCGATCTGCTCATTACGGATACATGCTAACTGTTTCTCACTCAAATTCTTAATCAGCGTATCTTCAATATAAAACTCCCCCTCCTCATAGCTTTCAATACAGGCTAATATATGCAGTATCGTAGATTTACCTGCACCGGATTTGCCCACAATCGCCACAAACTCGCCATCCTCTATCGTCATATTAATTCCATGTAATGCCTCAAACGCATTAGCCTTTTTTGCATTATATATCTTTGTTACATTTTTAAATTGAATCATATGTTCTCCTCCTGCATATACGTTACATGCATCCTGTATCTATCGATTTTCGTTTACATACTTGGTAGCACGATCCTGCATCACTTCAATTGTTTTATCCAATGTTTGTCGACCTGTGAAATAAGCCTCTGCCTCTTCTTCTACAATTTGCTGTATTTCATACTCATGTTCTGTAACACGCATAGTATGATCTACCAGATCAATAAACTCCTGCATTTCCTCTGTACTCATTGGTTTAAGCTGTACTTCCTGTCCATCATAACTAACTGTCATACTCATCGGCAAAACTGTTGTATTAGAATCATCCGTATATGCCTCTGTCGTCATTCTTACCTTTTGGTATAGTTCAAACACATCCTGTCTGGTTGGTACTACAACTACATCTGCACTTTCCACGCTTATATGTTTTGCCTGATATTCTTTTGTCATTAACATGCGCAAAAATGCCCATGCACCTTCTTTATTCTGTGAATTTGCACTCATCGCAATTTGTACCGGAAAAACAAAGCTCGTTCCTCCATTCTCATCAGACGGATACCCCTTGTAAGCAATTTTCTCTCCATACATTGCCTGATAGACCTGTAAATCTTCCGCACCAATCGTAACAGGCGTCAATAAAACTTTATTCTTTTGAATGTATTCCGTTTCTTTCCCAATTTCATATTCTTCGCCGTCTGATCCTCCTTGTGCACAAAACTCCAAAAGATTGCGAAATCTCTCCTGATCAAAAGAGCATTTTCCTTCCTTCCAATTCACAAAAGAAGATGTTCCTTGTGCCAGAAACAGATTTAAAAGATCCAATTGTCTGTTATTATAAAGCAATTGTGCATCCGGATATTTTTTCATCATCTGCATAACATCATCAATATTCCATTGTGCCGCCTCTCCGACAACAGATGCTTTTCCTGCTAGTGCAGCAATCCTGAATCCGGGTGTAACATAATAATATTCTCCATCTGTCTTAATCGCCTCTGCAACAGATGGGATCATTTTATCAATTCCCACATCATCGTCTTTTTCGAAATATGACGTCAAATCCTCTAAAACGCTTTTTTCAATATATTTTTCCACTGATTGTCCGGATATATCAATTATATCCGGTGCATTATCACTCACAAGATCAAGTGCAAGTTTTGTTTCTGGTTCACTCTCTTTATAATATTCTTTGATCTGTATATAATATTGTGAATTGGAACGATTAAATTCTGCAATTGCATTTTTCATATTTGTGTCTAGCTGGATTGCACCATATGTAACTACTTGCTTATCTTCCACATTCTCAGGCTCAACTTTTGTATATAAAATCAACTTCGCCCCATCCGATGTTCGTGCATCAGCAATACCCAGCATCCTTTTCTCATCAATCGGACAAATACTCCCGGTATTTTCCGTATATATATTAGAGGCTGCGTAATCCAGCACCTTCTTTATCTTCTTAGAATTTTCATCATAACCATATATTCCTAAATTATCCCGATAATAGAAATCATAAGCAGCCCCATCCATCAATACATTATTACTTAATGTCGCATCACCTTCAATTTTTTGATATTTCTCCCATTGAAACGTCTTCTGATTCATTGCAGATATCGTAATGCCATTATCCGATACGTCAGCACTCAAAACATCACCATTTTTAGAAAATGCCACACTTTGCACATACCCGGCATCCGGAATTGCTTCACCTAATTTATTTCCATCTGCATCTAGCATAACTATCTTCTTATCCGTCACAACAACCGGTTTCCCACTATTTCCAATCAGCATTTTCTCCACCTGATCATCATCGTCCAATTCCAAAGCTGTTGTAATATCCAACTTTGTTTTTACATTCCCGCTTTCATCCGCCTGTATAACTGTATAAATATATTTTCCTTCATTCTGTGAGAACAATAATAGCCAGATCGCACTTTTACTACTCGCAAGGTACATATTCTCTATCATTCCCTCCGTTGCCGGCATTGATAATTCTTCTGTTGCAGTGCCATCAAAATTCATGGAATACCACTTCCCCGTCGAGGACTTTTCCTTTGAAACAGCATTTCCTTCCTGATCATAATCTGCCGTCTGCCACGGAGATGCATACACATATATTTTGTTATTCCATACCGCAAACGACGTCACGATTCCATTTATCGCAACATCCGGCACGATACTCTCCGACTTATACACCACATCTTTTTCATCCGTTTTTTCTATTTGTTTTCCACAACCGGCCACATTCATGCATAGTATTACACACAACATCCAAAAACATATTCTCTTATACCACATAACACCCTCCTATTCGCGATTATCTCTCAAAACCCGTTCTGCCGACATATTTCTAACCAGAAACACCGGAAGCATCCACGAAATCAGAACAAATACCACTCCAATGCCAGCACTCACAAGCAATTGCCAGATACCAATAGAAAGCATCGTTCCCTCCAATCTGCCAACAATCTGCAATAACGTAATTGCACCACAATCAAACAGAAATGCTATCATTGTCACTATGATAGATGTATATAGACTGATTCTTGCACATTGTTTCCACTGTAATCCGCATATATAATAAATAGCATAATTATACATATTCTTTTTCACAGAAATCACCCCTGCACTAATTGATGCAATTAAAATAAAAACAAACGCACAAATAATTACCGGCAATAAATTATATATATCTCCAAATATATATTTTTTACTGTTTTGGTTAAATTCCTCTAATGTATATTGGCGTATGATTGATGTTGCACTACCACAAGCAGTTGCAAGATCAGTATCAATCTGATCCTCCTTTGTCCCTTTTGAATATGTAATCACCACCGGTCCCGTAATCTGCCGCATAAATCCCAAATCACCCAATCGATGATTCACCTTTGAAAACAACCCCTTCGACTGATTTGCAAGAATCTGCTGTCCAGCCACTAGAATAACAGGCTTATTTCCTTCCACCTCTACATTATATGGTTGAAAACACTGTCGATAATCTTCCAAATCTTCTCCATAATAAGACGGTTGATATAGCGTTACTCCATCCTGCATCACGCCAATAATCTCAATTTCCTGATAACAATCCTTTATCATTCCATCATCAATTCGGACTATATCTCCCACTTGAATACCCATTGTATTCTGCGAAATAACACCCTTTAGAGTATTGGAGTAAATATCCTGTTTGGAAAAATATCTTCCCTTCTCCATTTCCGGTGATAGCATTTCTACAACTTCCTGGCTATACTCCCACACTTCTATATCTTTTCCCTGATAAGTCGTTGCAAGCCATCTTGTAACAGACAGCACATCCTGAACATTTGACAGATATTGTCGCAGCTCATCAGGATCTTTATACATATAATTGTCTGTACCGTAAGTCAATATATCTGCCCACATAAACACGCCTGGTTGTTCTAAATACGGTCGAATCTTATTATATGTTTTCATTCGTCCTGCAACTGCCGATATTCCTGATATTGTCGCTGCAAATACTATCATCAAT